>JAEEGK010005113.1_pt1 | contig 31771 bp, 21 predicted proteins | sample 8958771 | NCBI WGS metagenome assembly JAEEGK01 (sample SAMN16246547, study PRJNA631951) | gut metagenome | biome: gut microbiome; feature: rumen; material: SC-attached | host: Bos | place: Iran: Karaj | collected 2018-10
ATTTTAATTATAATAAATGTAAATAGTTATTCAAATCTATAAGTTTAAAAAAAGGCTCAAATATAATACTAAATAAAAAATCTATATACTATTAACATAATGTATTCCCAAATAAATTAAATATAAAATAACGCATCAAAAACTTAAATATATAATTTATAAATATAAATCCAAAATATAAAAAAAATAAAAAAAATAAAAAAATAAAAATAAAATATAAATCCATTAATTTAAAAAAAAATATTAAATTTGTTCAACATAAGCTTTTAAAATAACATCAACAGAGACATTATCAACAGCATTAGTTTGAATGAATCCTCCATTAATTTTTAATTCACATTTAGCTTCAGTCCACATTCCAACACCTTTTAAACATTGAATATCTCTAGTTAAAGGATCACCTTCAGGTTTTTTATAAGAAAAAGTAATAGTAACTTCACTCCCAGAATTAATTGATCCTTTAGGATTATCACAAGTAAAATAATTACAATCTTTATCCATTATTATTTCATAATTTCCATTTTTTTCACTTTTTGCATCATTTAATTTACAATTTCCAATTATTAATTTTCTTTTAAAACATCTTTCATTTTCTTCATTTATTTGTACATTATCATCTAATTTATTATTTTCTTTTTTAGTTTTATCTTCTTTTGGCTTTTTACCTTCTCTGCTTTCTTTTTTTGAATCTGATTTACTTTTCATTCCTTTTGAACTACTCATTTGATTTTTATCTTTTATTTCTATTGAACTTTCTGGAGTAAAAACTAATATTATTTTATCATTATTTGATGAAGGTGCAGTTGATTTTAATTTTAAACAATCAACAAAAACATCTTGTTCAATTATTTTAGATAAAAATTCACTATCTGGAAATTTAATTTCTGTTAATTCTTTCCAATAAACTTGTCTTTCCCAACAATAAGCACTAACTAATATTTTATTTTCGACTTTTTGATTAGGAACATCAATTAATATAAAATCAAAATAATTTTCAAAATCTTGATGATCACCATTAAAAGTAACATTAATAGTAATTTTTCCATTAGGTTCAATATCACCTTTATAAGGAATATAACAAAAAGGTTGTAAACCAGTTTTATTTTTTTTTCCAGTTTTGATACTTTTTATTTCATAACTGATTTTAAAATTACTTTTACTAATAATATCAAAACTTTTTTCAATAGTATTTCCCATTACAGAATTTCCCATAAATAATATACCATCATTAATAGTTGTTGTTACTTCTGGTTTAACACCAAAACCTTTTAAATGAACTGTACTTTGAGTTTCATTTGTATATACAGTAAAATCATCATAATAAGGTAAATCTTTTAAAGGTAAAAATTCAACTATATATATAAATGAAGAATGTGGTTGAATATCTCTTATTGCATTTACTATTCTAAAACAATTTGTTAATATTAATGGTTTCATTTTTAATTTTGCTACTTTATTACTTTTATTTGTTAATATTAAATTTATTGTTTTTCTTGTTTCTACACTTACTTCTCCAAAATCTATTTCTGTTTTATCAAAAACTAATGTTTTTTCTACACAACATGTATGAACTTCTAAAAATGAAGTTTTTAATTTTATTTGATTTTGATCTATTGAACTTATATTCTCTTTATCAATATGATTTCTATAAAAAAAAGGAATCATAAATTTCCAATGACATGATCTATCATTTTCAATATTTTTAAATATAGTTTCAGCTCCAAAATATTTTAATTCTTCTTCTAAATTAAAATTCTTTAATCTTTCTTCTTTTTTAGCTTCTTCTTCTTTTAATTTTAATTCTTCTTCTTCTTTTTTTTTTCTTTCTTCTTCTTCAATAGCTTTTTTATCTTTTTTTGGATCTATTTTTTTAGGAGCTTCTTTTTTAACTTCTTTTTTAGCATCTTTTTTTCCTTTTTTACCTTCACCATCATCCATATTATTTAAAGTATCTTCAACTTCTTTTCTAATTTTTTCTTCAAGTAATTTATTTTCATTTCCTTCAATAGGAATATCTTTTTCTAATTGATTTAAACCATCAGATAATTTAATTCCTAATTCTTTTTCAATTTCTTCATAAGTAAAAGGACCATATTCTCTCATTGCAGAATCAAATCTAATAATACTGGTAGTATAACCTTTAGGAAGAATAGTAAAAACTTTTGGCATTATTGTTAATCCACTTATACATTTTGGAGGAGTTAAAAATTCACAATCAAAACTTTTATATTCTGATTTATTTGTTATTAAAATACGTAATTCTTCATATTCTCCTTCTGGTAATGATTGAAAGCATATTTTCTTTGGTTTTAACTCTATTTCTGGATTTACTAATTCAATATGATATTTTATTTTTATATTTTGAGTTGTTAAATCATCTGTTATTACTCTACAAAATATATCTCCTTCTCTATGTCCTATGAAACCGTCTTTTGATTCATATATTATATTTACAAATGTCTTTTCTTTTGATAATAAATTATCTATGTTTAATTTTACTTGAAATTCTTTTGGTAACATTATAAAACCATATTTCATTGGTAATAAACTTGTGTTTTCTAAACTTATTTTTACCTTGGATTTTTCATCTAAATTTCTTTTTCCATAATTTATCATTTTATCTGAAATTTTTATTTTGTCTCCGGTTAAGAAAAAATGAATTATTGTTATTAAAGGAATTTTAATATTATTTAATACGATTTTTAAAGGGAAATTATATTCTATATTTTCTTTTGTATCTTGTCCTTTGAAAAAAGAAATTAATTGTTCTACAGTTTTATCTACTTTTAATTTTAACCAAATATCAAAATTGGAATTAGCTTGAATATAACCTAAAGAAGGATTTAATTCAATATATTCACTTAAATCTCTATGGAAAAAAACTTGTAATTTATAAGCATAATTACTTTTATTAATCAAAACAATTTTTTCTCTGAAAATTTCATTAATAATAATATGATGTAAATCATATATTTTTTTTTCAGAATAAATAGGTAAATCAACAACATTAAAACTAATATTAAATTCCTTATATTCAACAATACCTTTATATTCTATTTTCATATAACATTTCAAAGCATATTCTCCAATGTATTTAGCATTTAAAACAATAGAAACATTTTTTTTAGAATATCCATCAAATTGTCCATGTAAAGGATATTTTAATTGTTTTAACATATAAAATTTCATTTTATCAAATTGTATTTTAGCTAACATTTCATCATATTGTTTTTGATCTTCTTCATCTTTAATTTTAAAATTATTAGAAAATTCTTCTACTTTTTTATTAACTTCTTCCATTTTTTCACTAGGAATACCATCAATTAATTCAATTTCAGGTTCTTTATCTTTCCCTGTTTTTTTTTTCCCTTTATCTTTCGCGGCTTTAGGATTATTTTTTAATTCTTCTTCTAATTTATCTGCTTTTTCTTTTTCTTCTCTTTCATAATTTTCTCTTTCTTCTTCAATAATTTTTTTCTTATATTCTTCAACTCTTTTCTCTTTAATTTTATCTAAAATGCCTTCATCATTTCCTTTATCATTTAAATAATCTTCTTTATGTAAAATAATTTTTCTATCAATAAAATCTTTATAAGAAGAATCTAAATCATTATCTTTTTCTTTTTCATCTTCATCTTCTTTATTAACCAATAATTCTTTATCAGAATCAACAATAGTAAATTTGCATTGTAAAGCTCCGTCATTTTTAACAACTAAAGGCAAAATAATTTCTTGTCCTAAAATAACTTCTCCATAATCAATATCTTCTTTTTCAAAGTTAATAATACATTTCTTACAATAACATTCAATAGGAATAATACACATTCCAGTTTCAGATAATAATTTTAAAGAAGAAATATAATCTTTATTAACTAAAGGAGTAAAATGTAAAGTCATTTTAGTCGAAATTCCAGCTGGAATTCTTCCACAACTTCTATAATCAATTTCAAAAAAATCTATTATATCATCATCTAAATTTTGAAGTTGAAAACTATTAAATGAATATGATATATTCGTTATTGTTATTGTCTGTGACATTTTTTTACCTATTTCAAAATCTTTATATATTATTTTTGCAGGATTTGATACAAATCCTGGTTTATCAAATACTCTTCCTACACTTAATTGAGGTTGAACTTTATTTTTTCTCATTTCTTCTATTGTGCTTTTTATTTTTTCTTTTTCGAAATCTGATAATTCTATTATTTTCTTCTTCTTTGGTTTATTTGGATCAGAAGGATCGTAGTCTTCGTCTTCTGATTCATTAAAATTTAAAGCTTCTATTTCATTTTCCATTTTTTCTTTTATATTTATTGGTTTTTTTTGGAAAGTTATATTTTTTAAAAATTATTTTTTTTAATTTTTGTTTTTTTCATAAATGTTTAATAATAGGAAAAAAAATTTCATTAATAAAAGTAAAAGTATTTTCGATGGGATTGATTTAAATAAATTAGGAAGAAGTTCTAATGAAGAGAAAAAAAAAATTAATGTTAAAAGATCTCAAAGTGCTATATTTATTGGAGATAAAGAAAAGGAAATTTTTGTTGACAAGAGTTTTAATTTTAAAAATAATAATTATAATATTAATAATAATAAAAATGATAATAATAAGAGAGTTTTTATTAGTGAAAGAAATGATTTGAATATTATCAATGATGTTTTTGAAAAAAATGAACAATTTTGTCAAATTATGAAAAGAAGAATTAAAGGTTTAAAAAATGTTGTTAATTATTATAATAATAAATATTATGATATTGCAATTAATGAAATTTATTCTTGTAAAGATTTAGGTGTTGCTAATGATTTTTTTATTTATAGTATAGTTAAAAAAGATTTACATTCTGAATATTTAACTCTTGATTATATTATTAAGTTATTTCCTATTATTTTAAATTTGTGTGATTCTAAATATGATATTTACTTTAAAACTGGAATTAATTCTGCTTGGATTATTTTAAAATTATTTTATGATAGAATTACCACTGCAAAAAAAAATAATTTTAGTTATGGAGTTGATTTAAATAGAGAAGAAAAATTAAAAAAATATGATATAATATTTGATTATTTTTATAAATTAAGTAATTTAGATAGATTAAATTATAATTTAAGAAAAAATATAGAAGGATTAAATTTAATTCAATTTTTTGGTGAACTTGATTATTTTATTAAAGAATGTTTAAAATAAGTAATAAAAAATAATAATAAATTAAATAAAATTATAAATATTTTTAATCAAAAAAAAAATGTCCTTGATTGAAGAAATAATAGTTTTAGATGATCCAAAAGTAAAATAAATAATATAATAAATTAAAAGTTAGAAGAAATAAAAAAATATCATATTCCTGAAGAATTAAAAGAAAATGAAAGAATTTCATATATAATGAAAAAAGGATATATATGTCAAAAAGATAATTTAATAAAAAATTTACCATATTTATATTATAAAAACTATCCAAATAACTGTACATTTATTTTTAGTATAATAACTAAAATAATGGAAGATATTGAATTATGTGAAAAATCATCTCAAATATTATTTAGTGAAAGTATAGGAAAATTAGCAGAAACATTTTCAGAAAAAATAAAAGAAGATAAAATAGATCATTCAAATGAATTAAAACAAATATTAAAACATTTTCTTATTGGAATATCAACTTTAGAAAAATCAATAAGTGATGAATATGTTATTCACTTTAATGATGTAATTAATACATTTTGTAAAAATAATTATAAAATTATAATTAATAAAGAATTAATTGAATACACTATTTCATTAGGAAAATTTGGTCAAAGTTTTGTAAATAAAAAATTTTCTGTTTTTTTTTGTGTTAGTTTAATTAGAATATCAAATACTAAAATTGATGATTTATATAATAGAGTTTTATTTTTAGCAGAAGATACTGAAAGAACTGTTAAATTTGAAATGGCTTATCATGTTAGATTTTTAATTCAATTAAATGACAATAAATTTTGTCAAGATAAAATGATTAATTTTTTAAGTTATTATTTTGATGATTGTGATATGAATTTTTTATTAATTATTTTTGGAAGTTTATTTTATTCAGATAATTTATCTAAATTTGAAGGACATTCTTTTATGAATGTCTTTTATAATAAAATTAATGAAATTATTTCAACCAAGGATTTTTATACTTTAACTTATGATTTTCATAATATTTCTGATATTTTTTTATGTCTTTTAGATTATATTTATAATAATAATTGTAAAAATAAGGATTTAATTAAATTTGTTAAAGTATATTTAAATAATTTTTTCAATGTTAGAGAACTAAAAATTTCTACTAATGTTTCCGTTTCTTTCAAAGTTGATTATTGCTTGAAAAATTTTTATAAAATATGTCATATATTTTTAAAAGAAAAAGATATTCAATTTTTAAATGAAATATTTCCAATAGCGATGAATTATTACTTTGAGGATAATAATAATATTGATATTTTATATGAAATACTTCATTTAATAATATCAAATATTCCAAATGAATTTTTAAATAAAGCATTTTTTAATAAAATTTTCTTTTTTATTGAAGATGATAAAGTAAATAATTCATCTACAATTAATTCCAAATCAAATCTTTCAGAAATTTCTTCAAATACAAATAAAGAAACAAATTCAAGTAATATAAATGCATCAGAAAATAATTCACATCAGAAAAAAGAATTCAAAGAAATTTGGTTAAAAAATTTAGATTTAATTACAGAAAGAATGATTAATATAGAAAATGATAAATTTATTAAATGTTTATTAGGCAAATTTATGAATTTTTTAGATTTAATTAAAAAATGTAAAGAATGGAGAATTAGTGTTAAATTATTTAAAGTTCTTCAATATATACCTAAATATATTATGATTAATTATAAAAAGTTTCTAAATTATGAAGATTATTTACAAATTTTATATAATTTTTCTAAAGATCTTTTAAAAAATGAAATTAATATTTTAATAGAAAAAGAAATAACTTTATTGTTAGCAGAAGTAATTCATTTTTCAATTTTTAGAAAGGAAATCTTAGAATATTTAAAAAATAATTTTTTATTAAGTAAATCTTTTTATAGAAGAAGAATTTATTGTTTATTTGGTGATTCTGCATATAAAGTTTTTTCAAAAGAATTTATTATTCGTTATAATATATATACAAATTTATTCGATACAGCATTTTTAAATGATATTCCATTAATGCAAAGTTATATTTTTCAAATATTAATAAAATATGAATTATTTGATCAAGATTTAATAAATAAAGTAAAAAGTCTTTTAAATAAACCAAATAAAAACGATGAAATAATTAATATAAATATCAAAAAATATTTGTCTTTAGCCTCAAATTCTCAAAAGTTAAAAAATAATAATTTAAAAGAAAAAGAAAAAGAAGATTTAGAAATGAAAGTAACTCAAATAGAAAAAAATTTTAATTTGAAAGATAAAAAAGAAGAATCGATATATAAAAAAACAGTAAAACAAAAAAGTATTCCAATTGGATTAGGTTTATCACATAAAAAAGGAGGAAAAAATCCAACAAAAATTTTTCAAAAAATTGAAGATAAAGATAAAAATCACAGTTTTTTAAGAAAATCTTCTATGAACAATAATAATCAAGAAAATAAAATAAATGAATATTTTCATAATACTAATTCAAATAATCATACTTCTAATTCAAGTACTAATGTTCCAAAAATTATAAAACAAAATAATAAAAATACTAATAATTTAAGTAAATCTGTTAACACAATAAAAAATACAAACAATTATAAAAATAAAAAAATTTAAAATATACTTTTTCTATATCATTAATTGATAATATATAAATAATTTAATAATATTAATTATTTGGTAAAAATATTGAAATATAAATCATTAAAAATTTTTTCCTTATAATATTTTAATTTATATTTCTTTAAAAATCTTTTTATTTCATAAAAAATGTCATTCTTTCCTTTGGAAAGACTGAATGAGAGCAACCTCTCTTCATTTGAAGAACATCATTTTGAAATTTCAATGAAACTTTCTTCTTGTATGGTATGTGGAACACCTTGCATTGGTCAAGTTTATTATTGTCAGAATTGCAAAGCATCTGTCCATAAAGACTGTGCTCAAAATGTACATTTTTGTTGTTGTAAAAAGGACATTAATGAAGTTATTCCAAATGATCAATTTAAACATCAATTTGTGAAGAATTTCCATACAATAACAATTCCTGATGTTTGTTGCTGTTGCCATGAAGTTATTTTGAAAGACAATTATTGTTGTAAATTATGTGGTTTATTTGTTCATCAAGATTGTATAAAATTGGTAAAACAAAGTTGTAGAATGTTTTGTTGTGAACATGATAATCATTGGTTAATTCCAATTTTTAATATTTCATCTTTTACTTGTTCAGTCTGTGGAAATGTTATACCCAAACCACATTACACTTGTAACATTTGTCATGTTAATGTGTGTGCATGTTGTGTTAATAAATTACCAGCTAATTGTTATTTTGGACCACTTAAAAAATACTATGTTTCACCCTCCAGTGTAGTAAAAACAGAAAAATGGTACAAAATTATTCCAAACGAAGATTGTCTTCCTGCAATATTTTTCATCAATACAAAATCAGGAAATCAACTTGGAGATTTTGTATTCAATTCTCTTTCAGAAAGATTTAATCCACTTCAAGTTTATAACATTTTAGAAGGATTTGATAATATTTGGGAATTTGCAAAAGACCTTGGAGATAATTTTGTGGCTGTCGCATGTGGTGGGGATGGTACAGTAGGTTGGGTAATGAATAAATTACATGAAGTTAATTTAAAACCAGTAATACATGTAATTCCAATTGGTACAGGAAATGATATGGCCAGATCACTTCAGTGGGGTGGTGGATATGATGGAGAAGACATTTTTGAAGTTTTAAGACCAATGGCTCATTCTCCAATAGTTAAAATGGATAGATGGTTAATAACAGGGTCAGAAGAGGAACATATTTTCAGTAATTACTTTTCAATTGGAATAGATGCAGAAATTGCTCTTAGTTTCCATCAAAAAAGAAATGCTAATCCTGAGAAATTTAAATCTCGTATAGGAAATAAATTACAATATGTTCTCTGTTCATATCCTCAAATAACTAAAATAACTGATTTGTGTTCAAGTATTACTTTAATGATAGATGGTACTGTTATAGATATTCCTAAAGTGCAAGGAATTGCAATATTAAATTTACCATCATATGGAGGTGGAAATAGATTCTGGGGACAATTAAAATTGAAAGAAATTATGATGGGTTTGAAAGAGACAAATTATAATGATAAAGTATTAGAAGTAGTAGGATTTGAGAATGCAGTACATCTTGGTAGTTGTGTAAGTAGAACTTCTGTACCATTAAAAATTGCCCAAGGAAAAGTTATTATAATAATGTTTAAAGAAGACATAGCAGCACAATATGATGGAGAGCCTTATATTCAAAAGAAAGGTGAAATAAAAATATCATTACATGAACAAGTGAACATGTATTGCAGAAATCCCTTTCCCTTTTAAAATACATTCTTTTTTTGTTTTTTCCTAATATGACAAATCTTTTTACATGAATAACTTTTTGAAATGAAAATTTTACAACCCAATGGAAAGAATTAGAATTTTTTTTCAAACATTTTTCTGATTTGAATCTCTTCAAAATAAATTTGTTGTAATAAAATGACATTTAACATTTTCAAATGAAGAAAATAGTGATAAATAATTAAATTAGTTAATTTATAGAGTACAAAAGATGATTCCATCTTTGGAATGTTGAAATTTATAATTCAAAAGGATGTGGATATTTATTTGTTTCTTTTATTGTTTCTATCCATAATATACACGCTCATCTTTATCTTCGTTCGAAAGAAATCCCAACCCATGGGCACATAAATTTGTTTTTGTTAACCGAGGTCTTTCTTCACCACCAACCGAACATGAACGTTTTGGGTTTGTTTTTACTGAATTATTTTCTCTGAAACCAACTGAAGAAAATCTTCTTATTTTCTTTGGTGAAGGATTATAACTTCCCTCAACAAAGCTGGAAGATAAAGCAACAGGTGGGAATTCTGTTTGTATACATTATTTGTATATATATAAGGAACAGGAGAATGATTGACACTTTGACTACCAACGAAGGGAATAGAGGAGTATACTGGCAAACTGGCTTAAACATAGTTGGTTGCATTAATGAAATATAAGAATTAATAAAAATGGAGATTCAAACTTCTAACAATGTTGGTCAATTTTGGGTGAATTTATTTTTGAAAAAAAACAAAATATCAAAAATTTCATGTTTTAATTTATTCTTTGATTCCATACCTTTTTCAAATGATTAAATTACACCATAAAATTTATTGATATATTTTTAATTCCACTAATCCCTTTTCATTCTTTTTTGATATAATTACTATTTACCATTTATCATTTGATTGTTTAACATTTTTCTATTTTAAGACTTTTTCCAAAAATACAATCCCCCCATTCATCGAATTATCTTTGCCTTATTTTTGAATTTTTTCCTTCCAAATTAAAAATATATAACAAATAAATGAATTAACTCCTGTTTTAATTGATTGCAAATTCTTTTAATTTTGGTATCCAGAAACAATTGACAATTGGTACCAGTAACAATGACCCAAGTGTAAGAATAGCAAGCACTTCAAGTGTGGGAAGTAATGCCACTGTGTAACTATAATTGTGTCTCCACCCCAAATCAAGACAGAATAACACTATTTGTCCTATTATAATTAGTTGAATAATGGAATAGATTAAAGATACCTTAATTCCAACAAATATTCCATCTTTAAATATATCTTTGAAGAAAGTAAATACGCATACCAAAATGGCAGCTACCATTACATATAAACAATCATGTGTTTCATCATTTCCTGCAAATGCTATTGCTATTACCAATAAAATATAACTCCCTTCTACTAATATATTAAATAATCCATTCACTAAACGTGCACGTAGTGGTCTTGGAATATATATAATTGCTTACCTTGAGTTTTATATTCTCAATCTTTTTGTATATAAATCTTCTTTCATTGAATTTTTCATTTCATTTTATCATTTCAAATTAATGATATTATACTCAAGGAAGAAAAATATTTTTTCTTTTTCTGGCAAATATAATTTATTGATTCATTAAAAAAGTGACTTGAAATTTAATTATAATTTAATTTAAGAAATAATATCATTCATTTAAAATTTAAACTTTCATTTTTTATTTTGATGATATTATTCTTCTTTTATTAGTTAAGATTATAAAAAAAATAAATAAATTTCAAAATGAAACAAATCTTTTTAGTATTTTCACAGAATAATAGTTGTTTTTTTGGAAAAAAATTTTTGTTTTTTTTGAGATATAAAATTATTTAATAATTAAAAAAATTTTTTTGTATTTTATCAGGCTTTTTAAAAAATTCTCATAAAATTAATCAGGAATTAAAAATCAATTAAATAAATGGAATCTAATCCACAAAAAATAGAAGAAGAAGACAAAAAAGAAGAAATAAAAAAAGAAGAAGAAGACAAAAAAGAAGAAATCAAAAAAGAAGAAGAAGATAAAAAAGAAGAAATCAAAAAAGAAGAAGAAGATAAAAAAGAAGAAATAAAAAAAGAAGAAGAAGAAGAAATAGAAGAAGACTTAGTATTATTAAACATAACAATAAATGAAGGTTTTGCAACAACAGAAATGATACAATGTTATAAAAATATCTCTAATAATCCAATAGAACTATCATTAGATATACCTCTTCTTCCAGAAATTCAATTAAATAAATTTATAGCAATAATGGATGATAAGAAATATATATCTAAAATATTACCAAAAGAAAAAGCAAAAGAAAAATATAATGATGCTATTGCTGAAGGAAATACTGGAATAATATCTAAATATAATGAAAATTCAAATTCTTATAAAATTCAAATTGGAAATTTATTACCTAAAAAAATAATTAAATTAAAAACTTATTTTTCACAATATTTAACTTCAAAAGATATGGGTTTCTGTTATACTATAATGGAAGATTTTCCTTATTTTATTGTTAATAAGTATTCTTCAATAAAAAGAAAAAAATTAAAAGCTAAAATTGAATTAAATACTTTTTCTAAAATATTAAGATTAACAACAAGAGAATTAAATTCTACAGAATCTTATTCAAGAGAATTTAATGATAATTTCACTAAATGTAATATTACTTATGAAAATAAAGAGATTAATAATAATTATCAATATCAATATAATATACCATTTTCTATTATTTTTAGAACTGAAAATTCATATGAATTAAATTTATTTTCTCAATATAATCCTAAAAAAGATGAAACAAGTTATATTTTAAGTTACTTATACTCAAAAAATAATTCATCTAATAAAATAATTAATAATGATAATTTTCCAGATGAAAGAAAAAATATATCATATATTGATTTAATTCATAAAAATGAAATAAACTCAAATCCAGGTTTATTTATTTTTTTGATAGATCAAAGTGGTTCAATGAGGGGAAAACCAATTGAATTAGTATCTGAATCTTTGTTAATTTTTCTACAATCTCTTCCTAAAAATTCATATTATCAACTAATTGGTTTTGGAAGTACTTTTGAAAAATATAATAGCACACCAGTTTTCTATAATAGAGAAAATGTCAATGAAACTTTTAACTTAATTAAAAAAATTTCTGCTAATAAAGGAGGAACTAATATATCAAAACCTTTAATTGATATATTTAAAAATTCTTATGATGATTATAAAGATATTCATTTACCTAGAAATATATTTTTATTAACTGATGGTGAAGTTGATGATAAAAAAAAAACTCTTGATTTAATTTCTCAACATAATAATAAATTTAGAATTCATGCTTTGGGAATTGGAAATGATTTTGATAAACAATTAATTGAAAATTCTGGTAGATTAGGTAAAGGAAGTTATAATTTTGTCAAAGATATTAATAATATTAATGATGTTGTTATTAAAACTTTAAATAATTGTATGATTAATTATGGAATTGATCCTTCTTTTAAATGTCAAAATAATATTATAATTGATTCTCAACCAATTAATGATATTATTTATGAAGATGAAACTTTAGTTTATTCTTTTATAATGAAAGGTAAAGAAGAAAAAGATATTGAAATTAATTTTAAAATAAAAGATAATGAAGCTGAAATTGAAGATAATTTAATAATTGAAAAAGAAAATATTCATAAATTAAATGAAGGAGATTCCTTAGGAAAAATAATAATAGGAACAATATTAAAATATAATAATAATATAAGTGAAGAAGAGGAAAAAAATTTAGCAAAAGAATATCAAGTTTTATCAAAAAATACAACATTATATGCAGAAATAGAAAATGAAGAATCAATAAATTCAGAAATGATAACACACTCAAACACAATTGATGAAAATAAAGATATAAAGGATGAAATTCAATATTCCTATAATTACTATCATTCTTATGGTTCTAATCTTTCAAATCAATTAAAGATGCAAGATTTAGCGTGTGAAAAGAAATCTTATCCTGACGATTGTTTATGTATGAGCCGTCCGATCAAATGCTCTATGAAAAAATCATCGGGACTTCCTTCTTTAGGTATTGGAAAATTTTTTGGAGGAATTATTTCAAATATTTTTTCTGGTAATGATAAAAAAGAAACAATTTCATATGCTAAGTCTTCAGCTCCAAAATCTACAACGACAAAAATTTTGAATAATAAAATAAATAATAATAATAATGATGAACAAAAGAAATTTAGTTTAAATGATATGATATTAACTCAAGATATTATTGATGGATTTTGGGATGAAAATAAACATACTAAATTTATTTTAAGTAAATATCAGAAAGAATATAATAAAATTGAAAATTATTTGAAAGAGATTAATTGCAAAGAATATAAAAATATGGCTGTTACTTTTATTATTTTATATTATTTAAAAAAAGAGGAAAGTAGTAAACTTCAAAGTTATATGATTATTATCAACAAAGCTGAGACCTTTTTAATAAATTGTGGAATTAGTTATGATACTATTTTATTAAATAACAAAATTTAAATTTATTATAACTTTTATTTTATTGCATTCATTTTTTAATTTTCTTTGAAATATTGTTTCTTTATTTATTTAAGCAATATTATATTATCTTATAAAACAATAATTTTATTCTTCAAAATAATATGAGAATAAATTTAATAATATTAATTATTTAATAAAATAATGAAATAATATAAAGATAAAAACCATTTTTCACGAAAATGTATTCAAATTTAAATAAAATATGGTATTCAATATATTTTACATGTATTCCTATAGTATGGGGAATAATATATATTATAGTATCATCATTCACTTCTTATTTTGTTTATAATAATAAAATCTTATCAAAATTCCCTTTTTTAAAATTTTTAATCTCTCTAAATTTTTATTTTTGTGCTTTTATGACATTATTTTGTCACATAAAATCAATGTTAACTAATCCAGGAATAATAATAGATAATATGGTAAATCGTTTAAAAAAAAATGAAAAAACTTTTTGTAAAAAATGCAATAAATTTCGACCTTTAAGAGCTCATCATTGTTCAACATGTGGTAAATGTATATTAAAGATGGATCATCATTGTCCTTGGATTTTTAATTGTGTAGGATATTATAATCAAAAAACTTTTTTTTTATTTTTATTCTATGCAACTTTAGGTGATTTAATAGCTTCTCCTTGTTTAATAATTAATATATTTACTAAAAAATTCTTATATTTACTTTTAAGACCAATACAAATTATTGATATGGAAAGTGATAATGTTACTTGGAAAATAATTAAAGAAATTAAAGAACCTTTATGGATTATTATTTCTTCTTGTTTAGCTATTTCTATTACTATTTCCGTTGGAGGATTATTATTGAATCAAATTATTTGTATTATGAAAAATATTACTAATGTTGAATATACTATTTATGAAAGTGATGAATATTGCCCTTATTATGCTTATAAAGATAAATTTATTATGTTTAAAAGTGTTTTGGGATTGAAAGAAAAGTGGAAATGGTTTTTTCCTATTTTTGAAGAAAATAAATTTAATGGAGGTTATACTTTTGATACGCCTTATAAAAGAATTGTGAAAGAAAAGAAAAAAAATGAAGAAAAAGATGATATGAATAAATGGTTTTGTTGTTGCTAATTGATTTTTAAATTTTATTATTTGTTAAATATCAAAAAGAATTAATTTAAATTATATTTTTTTTTACAAAATTTAATTTTAAAATTTAAAGATGAATGGTATTGATTTAGGAAGAGAAATTGATTCGGTATTTAATGAATATAATATAATTAAAAACCAAATTAATTCAGCAAAGAAAAAAAATCCTTATCTTTTAAGAAATAATTCATATAGACTCCCAATTAATAGAATAAATCAATCTGAAATAATAAACAACAATTTAATTTATAACGATAATTCTCCTTCTTATATTAATTCTGAAAATAGAGTTTTAGAAGAATTTAAAAATGTTTTAAGAGATGCTCAAAATTTAACTAATGATATTAATTTAAGTCAAAATTTGAGTGAGGAAAATTATAATAATTATAATAATTTTAATGGAGAAATTATGAAACCTTTAAATATTGATTATAAAGATGATTATAGTATATCTAAAAATTCTTCTGATCATTCGGTTGATAATTATGATGATGCTTTTGATTTAGAAGATTTTTCTGATGATATCAATATTTCAAATGAAAATATTAGAAATAATAATTTCAATGATAAAAATTTGTATTTAACTTTTCCTAAAAGTAACAATAATCAAATTAATAAAGTAAATGCCTTAAATAATAATAAAAATTTAAATAATAATGATATTTATGATGCAATATCACTTCCAAAAGAAATTGAAAAAATTAATTTAACAAATAATATATTAAAGCAATCAAACAATGAATTAAGAAATGAAAATAAAATTCTAGAAGTAGAATTAAAAAATTATCAAAGTCAAACTAAAAATTTATCAAAAGGAAATTCAATATTTTCAAAATTTGATAATAACCTTCAAACTTTTATTATAAATATAAAAGGAAATTTAAAAGAAACAATAGATAATAATTTAGAAATAATGGACACAATAATATCATTGGAAGAAAAAATAAATAAATTTAAAAATGAAAATCAAGAATTATATAATAAATATGGAGAAAAATTAATAGAAATAGAAAAAATAAGTAGAAAAAATGCAGAAATTGAAATTACTAATGAGCAAAATGAAAAAAATTTAATTTTACTCCAAGACAATAACAATGAATTAAAGGAAACATATGAAAAATTAAAATTAGAATTAGATAATTTAATTTCACAAGAAAAAGACTTAAATTTATTAAATGAATCATGTAAAACAAGAAAAGCAGATAATGATGAATTAATAAAAAGATTAAAAATGACAATAAATAAATTAAATGGGGAAAAAGATGAAATATATAATAAAACTTTAGAAGGAAATAATATAATAGAAACAGGAGAAAATGATTTAAATTCAAAAGATTCTCAAATAAATCAATTAAATGATATAGTTTTAAGAATAACAAATGATCAAAAAAGAATTAATCAAATTAATGAAAATATGAAAAAACAAATTGATAATAAATATGAAGATAAAAAAGATTTATTATTAAAAGAAAAAGAATTTGGAAATCATCTTCAAAAGATTTTAGAAGAAAATGAACAATTGAAAAAAAATTTAGAAGAAAAAGAAAATCAAATAAAAGATTTAAAAGAAAATATAGAGAAAGTTACAAATGCTTTAAAAAAAGGAGAAGATATATCAAATTTAAATATAAATAATTTATTAGAAGAAGATGAAGAAGAAATTTTAAAAAGAGAAAACAATGATAAAGAAATGGATTTAGAAATAAAAAAAGCTTTAGAAGATAATATAAAAAAAGATAATGAAATAAATGAATTAACTAAAAAATTTGAAGATTTAATTCAAAAGAAAGACGATGAAATAGCTAAATTACAAATTCAATTAGGTGAAAATCCTTTGAATAATAATGAAGTTGAAGGTTTAGAAAGCATTGATTTAAATAATAATTTAGATTTGGAAAATCATGAAGAAATTGATACTGATATTTTAAACACTGAAAATGAAAGAGATTATAATCAAAATGATTATTTCAATCATGAATTAAAAATTAAAAATAATAATAATTTAGAAACTGATGATTTAGATGGAGAAAATTTAAATAATTATTATTTAGAGAATAATATTAATAATAATTACAATGATTAAGAAAAATATTAATTTAAAATAGTTTAAAAAGAAAATTATTTTTGAAAATTTCATTAAATATAAAAAATAAATATTATTATTAAATCCATCAAAATAAAAATCTTATTTAAACCAAAATAAAATTACAAATAAAAAAAATAATTCAATTCAATAAAAATGTCAAATAATGAATATAAAAAAAAAAGGGAAGAAGGATTACAATTTTTAAATTTGTTTGACAAAAATAATTTTGCATTAATTAATGATAAAAAATTAAATCAAGCAATTCCATTGTTTCAAGAATCAATAAATAGAGCACCAAATACTGAAGAAGCATATGACTCATCAAAATTACTACAAGATACTTTAGAAAAATTATTATCGATAGTAGAAAAAGATAAAATAGAAAATCATGAAGATATTTTTCGAAAATATATATATTATTCAAGTAAATTAATGACTGTTTTAGCAAATAATATGAAATATTCTCAACAAACAAAAGACAGTAAAGATGATTTTTATAAAAATATTGCTGTTAATATTATTAAAGAAATTCCTTTAAAAAATATAGGAAATACTGCTTATGAAATGATTGGACATTTTTCCCCTTTTCAAGAAGCTTATTATGAATTAATTTCAAGTTTAATGAGACACTATTTCAATTATGCTTTAAACTTATTTGAGAATAAAAAAATAATACCTTCAAAAAATTTCTTTCTGTCTGTTTTTGATGTTCAAAGTAATTACAATATTGATGCTATTACTTTAGATAAATTAAAAATATCCAAAGAAATAAAAACAGAAATAGAAGATGTTATAGAATCTTCGAAATTTTATATAAATAGAATAGATGCAATGATTGAATTACAAAAAGGAGATGAATTATATGAACAAGGAATAAATGCAGAAGAATCAATGGATATGGATGATATAAGAGAAGCTTTAACATGTTATAGAAATGCATTGAATGAAATAAATAAAATTAAAGAAAATAAAGATATTGAATTAGAAGCAATTTGTTATTCTCATATTGCGAAAATAATGTATAGAATATTTAAGAATAAAAAACAAAACAATAAAATTAAAAGTTATGTTTTAACAGCTGTAAATTTAGGTATAAGTTTAGCTCCTAAAAATGTTGGAAAAGAAAAATGGTATATTGATGCTACTAATATATTACAAGATATAAGAAATGAAGAAGCAAGAGAAGAAGAAAGAAATGATGATCAATATAGAGAAGAAATGAAAAAGAGAAAACAAGAAATATTTAATGAATTATATGCTAAGAAAAATGAATCTAATTTAGTTTTTGTTAAATTTATTCTTGAAAAATATCCTTATAAAGGTTATAAAAATAATGGTAACATTGAAGAAGAGTTTTCTAAAGATAATAAAAATTTTCTTAAAACATTAACTGTTAAATATCATCCTGATAGATATCCTAAAAATACTGAAGAAGAAAAGGAAATTTATACTATTATTCATGAAATTTCTTCAATTTTAAACCAAATGTATTCTATTTATGATGATTATCAAAGAAAAGATTAAAATTAAATATTAACTAATCTAAACAAAAATTCACTGTTTTTTAACAAAATTTTTTTTATTTGTAAATTTACTAAAATTTATTTGATTTAAATATAAATTATAGTTTAAATTTTTCAAAACATAATTGTCATTCAAAATTTAAACTGAATATCATTAAACAAAGGTATTTATACAAATTTATTATTAAAATATTTCTTCTTTCTCCTTTAAATATTCAAAGTTTAAATATATAAAAAAATAAAAAAAATAATATAAAAACATAATAATCAATAATATCTAAGAAATATATTATTGATTAATAATAACATGAAAAAAATTACATTATGAATATCATATAATATAATAAAATATAATAATTCTATGAACTATAATATTAAAAAATTACTTCGGAAAAATTTTATCTTTAAACAATGCAAAAATAACTCCGCAAATAGCAAAAACAACAAAAAGAATCATCCAAACTATACAACATATAGTTTTTTTATTTTTTTTTTGATTTTCAGAAATTTCTTTAATATCTTTTAAACCTTTTTCTACATTTTTATCAGTTTCTTGAATATTTTCTTCAATACTATCAATCATTTCTCCTTGTTTTTGAACATTTTCATTCATTTCTTTAGTTAAATGATTGACTTGAGCTGCGATTTGTTGGATATTCAATAAATCTTTTTTTCTATTTTCTAAAAAGAGTGAATTACTTTCTAATTTATTTACTTTTATTTGATCCATTATATTATCTTCAAATTTTAAGTTCGAATTTGAATTACTTTCATTTTCTAATGAATTTAATTCTCTATTTTTAATTTCTAAATCTTGAATTTTTCTACTTATTTTTTTTTTTAAATCTTCTAAATCATGATCTATTTTCTTTATTACATTTTCTGCTTTTTGCTTTAAATCTTTATTATTTATTGAACCTAAGTTTTCTAATAAATTATTTTTCATAAGAATGATTTCATTTTCAATATTATTATATGATTTTATATTTGGGATTATTTGTCCTTTTTTTTCTGATATTCTATTACCTCGAATTAAATCATGTAAATCTTCTATAACTTTACTTTTTTTTTTCAATTCCACAAATTTTTCAGATAATCGTGTTATTTGATTTGAATATTGTTCTTCTGATAATGTAGGCTATATTTAATTATTTTATTTTATATTTTTATTTACAACTAATGATTCATTAAAATCATCTTCTTCAAAATAAGCCATTTAATGTATTGGATTTGAATAAAATAATTTATTTAAAATAATATATTTCACAATTAATATGTTTCTTTTAACAAATAAATTAATATGAAAAGTAATAATAATATATTTATTTTTTTAAGATTAAATGAATGAAAAAAGGGCTTTTTACTTTAAATTTTTTTCTTTATATTCAACAATTTCATTTTTCTTAAAATATAAAGGAACTCTTTTTGTAAATTATTCAATATAATTTTCCATTTTTTATTATCAATAGATATATATTAATTATTACTTTCATTTTTTTTGATTGGAACAATTAATATCAACAAATATTTTGTGGAATATAAAGATATGAAGAAGAGAATATAAAAGTTAATAAAAAGATTAAATCTTTTTTTTAATTTGATTTTTTAATATCATAAAATAAATATTAACTTAAAAAAAAATAATCATAGATATAAAATAAACAATAAAAAAATGGAAAGTGATAATCCTGAATTTACCTCATATAAAAAGTTATTAATTTTCGGAGGAAAAGAAGTAGGAAAAAGTACTTTAGTCAAAAAAATGGAAAAAAATAAATACGAAGATAATTATATATCATCACAACGTAAAATATATTTTATATAATTCCCAATAAATAAATATTTCAAAAAAAATAGCAATAATCTCAACAAGATTAAGTACAAAAGTTCAAGATCAAAAAAATTTAAATTTAGATGTTTATGAAATCTCATTACAAGAAGAAGAAATTTCAGAAAATCAAATAACTTTATATAAAACAATGTTATATTATGCCCAATGTATATTATATATGGTAGATATATCTAATTCAGAAAGTTTTAATATAATAAAACAATTAGTAGCTTTATTAAAACCAGATGAATCATATATAACAAATATATTAGTATTAAATAAAAATGATAATGAATCAGGCAAACAAGTAAAAGATATTGAAATTCAAGAATTTTTAAATTTAAACAGTAAATTTTCTAAAATAGATATATCATTAAAAAATTCAGATAATTACCTTTTATTATTAAATAAAATAAATGAAAGTTTAAATAATCCTGTAAATAAGATTCTTCCACCAAATATAGTATCAGAATGTATAACAAATAATAAAAAAGCAACATCAAGATTAATATCTCAAACAACAATAAGAGTAGTATTATTAGGGGATTCAATGGTAGGAAAAACAGCATTTTTAACAAGATATTTTAAAAATACATTTATTGAATCTTTCTTATCAACAATTGGAATAGATGATGAAACAAAATTTTTAAAAATTAATAATGAAAAATGTAAATTAATTGTATGGGATACAGCAGGACAAGAAAGATTTAGATCATTACCTAAAAAATATTATCAAAATGCAGATGGTATATTTTTATTATATGATGTTACCAAAAAAGAAACTTTTAAAAATGTTTCTTCTTGGATGAAAGATATACAAAATAATGCTAATAGAGGAAATGATGATATATCTTCTTCTATTGTTATTTATTTATTAGGTAATAAAATTGATATGGATGAAAGAGAAGTTAATAAAGAGGAAGCTCAAGCATTAGCTGATGAATTAAGAATGAAATATTGTGAAATTTCTTGTAAATTAAATATTAATATTCCTGAAGTTATTTGTAGTATGATTTGTGATTGTTTAAAAAAAACCAATAGTGCTGCAGGATTTTCTATTCAAGATGGTGTTAAGAATAATAATGCTGGAGGAGGATGTTGTTCAAAAAGAAAAACAGAATAAGGTTTTTTGGTATTTTTATTAAGAAAACAATTATTTTTTTTAATTTTTTTAAGTTTTTTTAAAAAAAATAAGTTAGTTATTCTTTGTTTCGTTGAATAAAAATTAAAATCAATAAAAAAATTACAAGTTTTTTAAGTTATCATCTGTAAATTTTAAATTTGTATTATATTTAAAAATACATTCTTCAATGAATAAATTAACACATTCATGAAAGCAAATAAAAAATAATATATCTACATTTTATAAAACAATTATAATTTAAAATAAATAATCAAACCTGATAAAAATAAAAAAAAAAAAGTAAACCCAATAAAGATTAAAAATCAAATATTTTAAAAAACAAAGCATTGACAATGAACATCTTTATTAATTTTATTTTTTTTCTTATTTTCATTATTATCATCATTATTAGTATCATCTTTAGTATCTTTAATATTATTAAAAGAACTATCACTATTTCTTCTTTTATCTTTTTTTCCAATAGTATTATTACTATGATTTTCATTCATATTATTATGATTATCCTTTAATTTATTTGTATAATAATTTCTAGAAGACTTTGATTTAACATTAATGTTTTCATCTAAATAATTAATCCCATCATTCCAATCAAATAATATTCCTCTTTTATTATTGTTATAATTCATATATTTAACATTGCAAATTTTCTTAAGAACCATTTCAAATAATTCAATTAAAAAATTATAATTAGGATCTTCATCGAATTCTAATTGTTTAACATAATTAAAATAATTTTTAAATTGCTCAGGAAATCCAAAGCATAATTCATCAATACTTACAACTTGTTTCATATTTCCAATTCTTTCATAATGTTTTTCATTTTCTTTAACTTTAATACCCTGCCAAGGTAAATTTCCTCTTAAAAAATACATTAAAACATAACCAATACTTTCTAAATCATCTCTTCTACTTTGTTCATTTCCTAAATGAGTGTATATTGAACAATATCTTGCAGTTCCTGTCATAGATTTTCCTAATTTAAAAGGTATATGAATTCCATTTGAATTTATATATTTTTTTGCTAATCCAAAATCTATTAAATATATGATATCTTTGTTCTTATTTTTCCCTATCATGAAATTATCTGGTTTTATATCTCTGTGAATTAACTTTTTTTCATGAACATGTTTTATTAATTTTAAAATATCTATTGCTATTGTACATACTGTTTTTAAGGAAAATTTCTTATTGCGATCTTGAAATATTTCATTTAAACTTTTTCCTAATAATTCCATTGCTAAAATATTGTATCCTTTTAATTTCCCAAAATTATATATTTGAGGTATTCCTATATATCCTTTTAATATATTTAATTTATGTGATTCAGATTCTAATAATCCTATTTGATTTTTTTCATTGTTTATTTCTGTTTTTATTGCCACTTCTTCTTGATTTTGAATATTTATTGCCATGAATACTGTTCCAAAAGAACCTTTTCCTATTTTTTTTTCTATTTTAAATTTATCGAAAACTATTTCATAAGGAAAATTATTTTCACTTTCATTATTATTTTTGCTATTAGACATTTTAATGTTTTTGAAATTTGGAGGATTATTATTATTATTATATAATTTATTTTTTATTTTGAGATGATTTTTTTAATATTCATTATTTTTATTGATTAAGATTTTTTAAATTGAAAAAAAGGTTTTATTTAAATAATTAATATTTAAATATTTACTCTAAATAAAAGGTATGTTCTTAATTTTTTTGTAAAAATCTAATACGATTAAATGTACATTATATATATTTTTTATATTTATATTTTTTCTTTTTTTTATTATGTAATAATTCAAAATTTTATTTATTTGTTTTTTTTTAATATTTTATTAATTAACTCATCATGATTTTTTTCATTTCTTGAGGTTAAAGGATATTTCTTATCATTTATCTTTTTCCTATATTTCTCTAATATAATAGATTTAGAATCATGATTTATAGTTTTCATAAAATCATAATTTTTTTCTTTCAACTTTTTTGGAGTTAATCTTCTTGTAGATTTAGAATATTTAACCTCAGCTAAAGGAATAACTAATTTTTTCTTAGCTTTATTAGTATGAGAACTTTTTAAATTAGTTAATAAAGATTCATTAATTTCATTTCTAGAATAAATTTTTTCATTCCCAATATTATTACTACAATTAATATTAATATTAACACTTGAATTACTATAATTACCATTATTATCATGAATAATTGTATTAGATTGTTTTTGAATACTTATATGAACATTATTACCTTTTAAATCATATGAAATTTTATTATCTTTTTGATTACTTATTATTCTTTCAGAATTTGGATTTTTAGATTTAAATAAAGTAGAATATTGACTTATTTGATTATTTGATATTGGAATTGAAGGACCATTATTATGAATAACATTCCTAATATTATGATATTTATGTTTAATATTATTTTTATTAGAATGTAATACTGAATTTCCTTTATGTAAAGAATTAATGTTATTTGAAGTTTTTTTTGTTAAAACTGATTTATTAGATGTTATATTATTATTATTATATGTTAATTGTCCTATATTTAAATTTAAATTTATATTATATATTGAAGAAGTTATATTATTATTTGTTATAAAACTACTTGGTGTTGTTTCTGTAGGTGTAAAATTTGGTGAAGTTATTAATAATTTATTTACTAATATTTTCTTATTTGTTGTATTTATTGTATTTTTCTTTTCTATTGTTTTATTTGAAGATATTTTACTAAATTTATTTTTTGCATTTATTTGAATTTCTAAAGTATTTTTTTTCTTTTGATTTTTTGAATTTCCTTTTGAATTATTTGTTTCTCTTCTACTACTTGTTTGAGAATATTTCATCATTTTTATCATTTTTTCTATTGACTTATTTAATTTGTTTTTTTCCTTTTTTTTAATTTGCTTTTTTGAATTTGATAATCTTGCTGAAATTGGTATTTGATCATTTAATTTTTTATTAATAATTACTTTTTTAACTTGTCCAACTGATTTTTTTATTATTTTTTTAGTTTTTGTATTTTTATTTTGTGATTTAGTATTTTCAATTGATTTCTTTTGTCTATCACTGTAAGTTATTTTACTTGATTTATTATTTTTTATTTTATTTTTATTATTATTATTATTTTTATTATTTAAGATGGTGTTTTTATTATTATTTAAATTCTGAAAGTTTAATTTTTTCACTTCTAATATTTTTCCAATTTTTGGAATAATAGTTTTATGAGAATCTTCTATTTTTTTAATTAAATTATCTTTTAAATCATCTTCTTTAATTTGTTTATCAAAATCCAAATTATCACTAAATAAAGTATTATCAAAACCAGAATTATTTAAATCATAAGAATTATTTAATTTATTTTTATTATTTTTATTATCTAAAATACTTTCATTATCATTAACAACAAAATCAACAATTTTTTCTAAATCTTTTAAATTATTATTATTATTATTATTTTCATGAATATCAGTTTGAAGAATACTAAAAGAATTAGATTCATAATTAAATATAGTAGAAGGATCAACAGTCATAGTTCCAGAAACATCTTTAGAATTAATTATTTTTTTAAAATCTTTAGATTCTTCTTTTTTTTCACTATCATCATTATTATCTTCCATTTCTTCAATCATTTCTAAATATTTTTTCTTCTTTTTCACATTTTTAATCATAATTTTAACTAAATCATCTAAACAAAAATAAACTGGAGGAAATAAAGTATATGTTTCATAATAATAATTTATTTTTGGAAGTCTATTTATTGATTCATGAAGATAATAAAATCTTTTTAAAAAATCACTGTTTTCATCCCATAATAAATAATTTTTAAATTCACTTACTATATGCTTATTTTCATCATAAATTATATCATTTATTATTTTTTTATTATACATATTTTCATTAACACTATATTTTCTTAAATTAAATATCATTTTTTTCTCTGCTTTTAATATTATGTTTATTTTGGTGTTAGTGTTTTGTTTAAATATTTTTTTATCTTTTGAATTATTTGACATTAATTGTTTATTTGAAGATTGATATTTTAAAGAAACTTTATTTCTTGAATTTTGATTTATTGTTCTTCCAGAATTTAAAGGTAAAGTCTCTTTAATTAAATTTTTTGGTTTTAATTCTCTTGCAGATTTTAAATTAACCATCATTTTAATTAATAAAAAATAATAATAAATTTTTTTTATTAAAAATAAAAATTACTCTTCTCAAAATTATAAAAATTATTACTTTTTTTAAATACAACAAGTTTTATTTTTAGTATATCTTTTATTCAAATTAATAAAATTTTCATCTTTAATGCCACAAATTTCATAAACTTCATATATTAAATTATACATTACATCACTTACATTTAAATCCCATTTAACACTAATTTCAATAAATTTAATTTTATTATCAACAGCCATTTTTCTTCCTGAATCAAAACTAATTTTCCTTTTATTAAGTAAATCACATTTATTTCCAATTAAATAAATAATTACATTCTTATTTGCTTTCTTTCTAATATTACTAATCCAACTCATAATATTATCAAAAGTTTCAATACTAGTAATATCATACATTAAAATAATTCCATCAGCTTTATCATAATATTTTTGAGGTATTGATCTAAATCTTTCTTGTCCAGCTGTATCCCATAATTGAATTTTATATATATTTTCAAATATTTTTATGTTTTTACTTGCTTCATCAATACCAAATGTACTTATAAAATGTCCATCAAATTCATTTCTAAAAAATCTTCTAAAAAAAGCAGTTTTACCAACATTTGAATCTCCTAATAAAACAATTTTAAATGAATTATAAGCTTCTTCAGTGTTTTTTAAAGGAGTAATTATCAATTTTGGTAATTTAACATTTCTTTCTTTATTATTTTTTTCATTATTTGAGTCTATATTATTTAAACCTAATAAAGGCATTGAAAGATTAATATTTGAATTATATGATTTTAAAATCATATTTTTTAACTTTAAAATATTATGTTTTGTTATATTTGAAACAGAAATATATTCAACTGAAATTTTACATGTTTCAACTAAAACTCCACTTATTCCACTTAAAGAATTTGGTAATGAATTTATATTATATATTAAATCATTTATTTCATTTTCATCTATTTCAATTCTTTCAAAAATATTTTTATTTATATCATTAAATGTACTAACTAAAATTATATTGTTACAATCATTTTCATCGATGTTATTATTATTTCTTATATAAGTTACTAATTTTTTTGCCATTAAAAAAGTTTGGTATTGATTCTTATCAAATATTATTATTATACATTGACAAAGATATGATATTGAAGGTATTAAATCAATATCCATCGTATTAAATTCCATTATTTGTAAGTTTTTTTCTATATTTCCATCGAATTTAACAGATATTTTAGATTCACTGAATACTAAAAAAAAATATTATAAATTTTATTTTTATATTTTTACAATTTGATTCATAGTTTAATTTAATAGAAGGAAATAAATTTTTTATTAATAATGATTTTCCTACTTTTGCATCTCCCATAATTACCAATTTTTCGAAAATAGTATAATCAATATTTTTATTTAATTTTATTAAATCCGTCTCACTCATTATTGATTTTAATTAATATATTTAATACAATTTTTAATTCATTTTTTATTATATGTTTAATAATAATAAAATACATTTTTCCTATTGTTGATAAAAAAAAAATTTTAATGTTTAAATGTCAAAAATGTGGAAGTGAATTACCTAATTCAAGAAAAAAGGTTCATGAAATTCAAGAATGTAAAGGAATTATTAATAATAATTCAAGTATTATAAATAGTGGAAATAAGGAAGATGAATTATTTGCAAAAAAATTAGGTGGTGAATTAAATAGATCAAAATCTCCTTTGGGAGATTCTGATTATGCATTGGAATTACAAAAACAATTAGATAATAGCCAATCTAATGAAAACAATAGCTTAAATAATATTAATGATAATGGTCGTAAGTTTAGCATTGGCAGTTTTAATTTACTTTCTTCTGATATTGTAAATTCATATATAGAAGGAAATAATAATGTAAATAATAATAATAATGATATTAATAATTCTCAATATGCAGTATCAATTTACAACTCAATTAATTCAGTAAATCAATTCTCAAATGAAAATAATAGTAATAATAATGAATTTTCTTTAGGTAATTCTCAATATGCAGAATCACTTTCTGGTTCAATTAATTCAGTAATTCCAATGTCATTTGAAAATAATAATAATAATGGAAGTTTTGTTCCTCAACCATTTGCCAGGCCACAATTAAGAAACCAAAGAAATAATAATAATATTAATGTAAGGAACCCCAGCATATTAAATTCTTCGAATGAAAATGAATATTTATTATTTGAATTTCCTCTTCAAAATGTAGATAAATTAGATGATGATAAAAAAAAATGTATTATTTGTCTAGATGATTTTAAAAATGGAGACAAAGTTTCATCCCTTCCTTGTACACATTTTTTTCATTTTAAATGTATTAAATTATGGTTTAAAAATAAAAATATTTGTCCTTTATGTAAAAAAGAAATTACACAATCTCTTGTTTTTGGAAAGAATGACGATAATTAATTAATATATTTATTAATTTATTTTATATTTTAAGAATTTTTACATTTGGTTTTTTGTTATTAATATTTATACATATATAATAAATAAATTCATGCATTATATTTTAGATATTTAAAAAAGGAAAGTTGCTAAATAATATTAAAAACTTTTTTTTCTCATATAAATTTCAAATTAACATTTACCTTAAACTACAATTAAATTTCATAAATTAAATTTAAAGAATTTTATACATAATCACAATCGTAAATAAAATCTTTAAATTTACAACAATAATTTAAAAGAAAATATAGATGTAAATCATAAATATTTTTGATTTAATTTTTAGCTTGAAAATAACCTTTATAATAAAAATTAGTTCTTGCTCTTTCACCTTGATATTTAATTGCCATTTTATCATAAGTTTTAGCTGCTTCTTCTTCAGAATCAAAATTACCTAAAAAAGTTTTTTTTCTATTTACCATAATTAATACTTGCCATTTATTTCCATTTCTTGAAACTCCTCTATATTTACTTCCTCTTTTATATAAATTTATTTTTTTCATTTTTTCTATTTTTTCTCTTTTATATTCTTCTTCTTTATTTAAAACTTTTCTAATGATAAAAATAGTATTTTTTTTTGATTGAATTTTATTAAATCTTTTTTGATTTAAGAATGTTTTATTGTTTTCTGAATATTTTGTTGATTTTGTTTCTGAAGAAATATTATTTATATTTTGATTATTTAAGTTTTGATTTTGTGAAAGAGAAATTAAATTATTTAATTGCCAAAAAGAGGAATAAAATTTAAATATTTCATTTTGGATATTATGAATTTCAAATATTATTTTTTGATGAATTGAACTATGATTTAATAAATTGTTTATTTACTTTAAAATGAGACAAGTATTGTTTTTTGAAGTATTCATTTTATTAGAAAAATATTTTTGGTTTTGAAATAAAATTATTATTATATATTTTCATTCTGATATTTTTTATTATTATATTTTATTTTTCTTTACTAATTTTCATAATTATTTTAATATCTAAAAATTTTTTATTTTTTGTTTTTTTTCAATTTTTTCATTCATATATATCAAAATAATATTTAATATTTAAATTAATTTAAATTAAATGGAATTAAAAATACTTTTCAAAAATAATTATTTCAATGTTATCATTGAACAAAATTATGATTCAATCACAGTAAAAGAGTTAATTGAAATTATTACAAAATATTCAAATGACCATGATCCTTTATTTAAATATATATTTCAATGTGTATGTGGAGAAATTATTTCTGAAGAAATTCAACTAAAAAATTTAAATTGTAAAAGAAATCATATAAAAATACCAAAAACTTATAATAATCTATTTTTATTAAGTCAAATCCAAAAAATAAAAAAATTAATCCCTCAAAAAACTAATATATTAGATATAATATCAAAAGTAACAAATGCTAAAACAAAAATTAAAATTCCACAAAAACACCATATTCTAAATGTTAATAATAATAATGTAAGAACAAGAAGAAATGAATTATTACATACAAATTATATAAGACATTTAATAAATAATAACTTGGAATTAAATAATGTAAATTTATTAATGAGATTTATTCCAGAACATAATACAATAATTATGAGAGTAACTTCTAATTCATTTAATGATGAAATTGTAATATTAATAAACAATGATTTTTAGAGACTCATTTCTTTTTTACCTGAAGAATAAATATTAATATTATATTATAAATAATTATAATAATAATAATAAATATTAAAACAAATCATAATCTTTTTCATCTTTTCCAATACTTAAATTAGTTATATTATTTATATAAAAACTATATATTGTTAAAATTTAATTCTTCAATTTTTTTCTGTATATCATCAAAATTAAATTCCTGAATTTCAGAAGAAGTAATAATAATATCATTAAATTTATATCCACAAATCATTTGAGCATAATCACTAATAGAAACATTTTTAATTAAACTTTCATATTTTTGCTTAATTAATTTAACTTTTTGATTAGACAATTGATTATTTTTATATAATTTCAAAATACATTTTTTAGCATTTGCAATTAATTTCAATAAACAAATAGTATCTCTTTGACATTCAATATCCATTTTTCCATGATGAGATACTAATTGTTTTTTAGTTCTATAACATAAATCACAATTAGGATGTTTACATTTATATATTTTTTCTCTTTCTCTATCATTATGAGTTTTTAAAAGATGTGTTTCAAACATAATATTATTATCATTCATTTTAAATATAGGAGCAGAATGATGTTTAAAATTTTTTTTATTATTATTTATTTCATTATTATTATATTCATCTAAATCTTCATTTAAAATTCTCATATTATTAATTAAATTATTATTATAAATTCCACTATCATCATTATTAAATTTCTTTTCATTATCAATAATAATTTTATTTCTTGCAGTTTTTTTCCCTAATAATTCAAATTGATTAATATTTAAATTATTATTAACTAAAGGATTAACATAATAATTCATTGTAGTAAAAGGTTTTTGAGTAATATAAAAACCAGGAGAGCAATAATAAGTATCACTAGTTTTAATAGGATTATTATTGTTTTCATTAATATTATTATAAGAAAAAATAGTATTATGAGGTTCATTAATCATTGAATTATATGATAATTGAGTAATTAAATTTTGATCTTTATTTGGATTAATCTGATTAATTATTTGTTGTTGTGGAATTATTTGTGGAAATAATGGAATTATATTTGTGTAAGGTTGAATATTTTGGACTTTTTGATTTAAGGATGAAAGAAGAGATAAATTCATCATCAGTTGTATTTGCTTTTGAGAGTCTTCTTGGGAAGGATTCATTTTTTATTTTATTTATTTTCTTTTTTATTATTTCAGATATTTAAAACAAGAAAAGTTGATGATATTATATTTTTTTTTTAATTTTTTTTTATTTTTTTTTTATTTAATTTATTGTTTTTTGATTTTTATTTTCTATATTCTATTTTATTAGTTATTTTATTTAGTTTATAATTTTTTGGGAATTTATTTTATCATTTTTTTCAATTTAGTTCTTTTTATAACTTAAAATTATTATCATTATATAATAAAAATGAATAAGATTGGATTTGAAATATTATTATATTTTATTATGACTCACTTTTTTAAATTAGACGTCAGAAATTAAATTATTTAGAAAACATATTATACAATAATATATATTTTTTTTTCATATTACATCATTCAAAAAAAAAATAATTATCTTAAATAAAATAATTTTAAAAAAAATAAAAACCATTTTTAAAAAATTTATAGATTTATAAAATAAGATAATATTCCATGGGGATTGGGGATTGGGGATTGGGGATTGGGGATTGGGCCCAATCCCC
>JAEEGK010005114.1_pt1 | contig 31769 bp, 25 predicted proteins | sample 8958771 | NCBI WGS metagenome assembly JAEEGK01 (sample SAMN16246547, study PRJNA631951) | gut metagenome | biome: gut microbiome; feature: rumen; material: SC-attached | host: Bos | place: Iran: Karaj | collected 2018-10
TTGATGCTGCTTCAACAACGCGTTTGTCTTCACCTTCGCAAAGTACGATTGTTTTTCCGGCAGCCTTTGCCTTATTCAATAATTCATCTACGAATGCCATTTATGCCTCCAAGTTTTCCATCATTGCGAGCACCTTGTGCGAAGCAATCTACAACGCAAATATTCCCGTAATGATGTTTTCTATAAAATAACGCAAAAAAGTGTTTTTTTCAATTACAGAAACTAATCAAAAACGCAATAAGTATGCTATAATACTAGTATATTTTATTTTAGGGGCCAAAAAATGAGTAAATATCTTGAACGTGCAAAAGAAATTCGTGCGATTGTTGAACCGCATCATAACTGTGCTCAGTCAGTTTTGATGACTTTTAATAAAGATGCCGGCATTAGTGATGAACTTGCCTACAAAGTGGGTGCCTGCTTTGGACTTGGTATGAAAACCGGCGGAACTTGTGGTGTTATTACAGGAGCCCTTATGGCACTTGGTCTTTTTGGTGTGGATGATGTGCCGACAACCAAGCGCGTAGTAGAATTTGTAAAAGAAAAACACGAAGGCATGATCTACTGTGCAGACCTCCTTCGTGTAAATGCAGAACGTGGCGGCGAACGTAAGCCTCATTGTGATGCAATGGTTTATGAGATGGTAGAACTTATAGAACAGATTTTGCGAGAGAAGGGAAAATTGGAATAAGTGGAATGCCCCGTCATTGCGAGACTTTTGCGTAGCAAAACGTCGGTAAGCTCTGCGACAGGAGCGCAGCGACGAAGCAATCCACATACATAAAGGAATTTAATTATGTCAAAATTTCATACTTTAGGAATTTACGCAGATGGAATGGTTCTGCAGCGTAATACAACAAACTGTATTTTTGGAGAAGGTGACCCGGGTTCTAAGATAGAGCTTACTTTTAGAGATGAAAAAGCCTCTGCAACTGTAGATGCCGGAGGCTCCTGGAAAATTGAATACAACCCCGGCGAGGCAGGCGGCCCTTTTGAACTCAAACTCACTGCGACGGCTCCGGATGCAACTGCGACTCCAGCTGCAATCACCTTCAAAGATGTCTGGGTTGGCGAAGTCTGGATTGTTTCAGGTCAGTCAAATGCTCAGCTTCCTATGGATCGCCTCCGCTACAGCTATCCTTACGAGATGAAGCTCCCAAAGGATGACAACATCAGAATCATAACAGTTCCTATTTCATATTCTTTTGATGGAGAAAAAAATACAGTTCAAAATCCTGAATGGCATTTTGCCAGCCCCGAAACAATTGCTCCAATGAGCGGAACCTCTTATTTTTTTGCAAGCAATCTTTCCAAAGAGCTTGGCGTTCCTGTAGGAATTATAAACCCAGCCCAGGGCGGATCCCCAATCACTTCCTGGATGAATGAAGAATCTCTCAAGGAGTTAGGCAAAACTAACTATATTGACCTGCTTAATAAATGGCGCAAACCCGATGCAGTAAAAAATCAGATAGAAAAAGAAATGCGCGCTGCAACAGAATGGAACAAAAATCTGGAAGCTGTTGATACAGGCTCCCGCGAGCATTGGGAAAACCTTCCATTTGAACAGATAGAAAACGACAGCGCCTGGAAAACCTGCTTTATCCCAAACAATTTTTTTGACATAAAAGAAGCCGGAGTCTGCTGGTTTAAAAAAGAAGTTGTCCTTACAAGTGGAGATATAGCAGAATTCCGTCATGCCCGCGAAGATATCCGTCTGTGGCTTGGTGTAATAGTAGAATCAGACAAGGTTTGGGTAAACGGTACTTATTGTGGAGAAACAGGCTACTGCTATCCGCCACGCCGCTACAAAATTCCGGAAGGAGTTCTCCACGAAGGTGTAAACACAATAACAATCAGAGTTTTAAAAGTGAACACTTCACCAATCCGTTTTTACGAAGATAAAACCTATGCAATCTTTACTTCCAAAAAAACAATCAGTCTGGCTGGCGAATGGAAAAAGCGTACTTCCTGCGAGCTTCAAAGTCGTCCTGGAGGAACCTTCTTTGAATGGCAGCCAACTGCTCTTTATAATGCAATGCTTGCTCCATGTTTTAATTACGCTGTCGCCGGAGCGCTCTGGTATCAGGGAGAATCAAACACATGGGGCGCTTTTGAATACGCAGATCTGCTCAAAAAAATGATTGAACTCTGGCGCGCAAAATTTATTTACGCTCCAAAAAACATGCCCTTTATTGCAGTTCAGCTTCCAAAGTGGGGTGACGGCTATAAAGATGAACAACGCAACTTCCCGGAAGACTGGGCCTGGCTCCGCAAAGCTCAGGCAGATGGCGTAGCCGCAGCAGGGAACGCTGCTCTTGCCCCAATGATAGACGCCGGCGAATGGAACGACCTGCACCCAGAGGACAAAATTGTAACCGGAGAACGTGCCGCCCGCGAAGCCTTGAGAATAGCATACGGCCGCCAGACTACCCCAGCTCCATCAGTAAAATCCTGCAAGGTAACCGACAATAAGGTAGTGGTTCAGTTTGACCAGGAAGTTATAATGAACAATTCCGAGCTGGTAGGTGTAGAAGGCCTGTATTTTGTAGGTATGCGCCAGCCGGAGTCAGGCCCTGCAGGTATGGATAAAAACTCTGTCTATGCCGGCGGCGACCATTTTTCTGTCCCAATCCACTACGCCGGAATGGATAGTCTTCACATAAAAGCCAAAGGCACCGTAACAGGCCCCGACACCATGGAAGTAGAAATCCCTTCCCAGATAAAAGAAAGCGGCTACCCAATAAAAGAGCTCCGCTATCTTTGGACCAACTGTCCGGAATTTGTAACGCTGTATTCTAAGACAGGGCTGCCGGTTATGCCGTTTATTGTAGCCTTATAGTTAAAATATAGATATTTTATTCGAAGTATTATAAAATGGTTTATTCAGGAGAATATCAGCAAATGTTAAAAACAAAAAGTGCAAAATTTTTAGTATTATTATTTTCTCTCTTAATAGTATCATGTAAAAATTTCATGGACTCCGAAGAACCGGTAAGGCAAATCAAAGAAGGCATTGCATATGCTAATGCAACAAGATTTGCGGTAAGAATTGCTCCGGAAGATTCTGCTCATGGAGTTGTAGTTTCTGGTGGCCTAAAAGAGGGTGTCCGCGTTTCAGATAAGTTTGATCTGGAATTTTCTCCTGCTGCAGATTACACCTTTTTGGGTTGGGATGCCGTTAAAAAAGATGACCATTCTGTTTCTTATGATGACTGCGTCGTTTTTTCTTCTCCAAAGACATATGCAACTTCTGTTCAGATTGTAAAAGGCAATGATGATATTTATAAAGGCCAGCTCCAGCTGCGTCCGCTCTGCCGTCCTGTAGAAAAGGGAACAATCAATATTACAAGTACCTATGGTGCTGTTTCCTATAACAGCGAAGCAGAATACAAAGAAGGAACCCTCTTAAGGTTAAGCATTACTCCAAATCCTGGTTATGGTTTTACCCATTGGATTGTATCAATTGGAGAAGAATTAGACACAACCGGTGAGTATGTAAAAATTGATAACCCTAAGAACTCTGTTACAGATGCAATCTTTTTACGCCGACCCGAAAATAACGAAGTAATATACATCATCCCTGTCTGTGTAGACCGTCCTTCTGTTATTTCCAATACACCACGTTCTTCAGATGACGGTGTTTGCCGCGACAGCCGAATCAAAGTTACTTTTGATTCCGATATGGATGAAGATTCTATTTATCTTACACCTCCAGAAATTATTGCTCTTGGTCAGGGTGTTACATTAATTCCTTCTACTGTAAATCCAGGCAAAGCCTATGGCTATTATAAAAACGGAAAAAAATATTACAAGAATATTGAAATAAAAGACAGAAATAACGGCCAGTCCCTGCTCGACTATTTTGGTGAACCAAAATTTAATACTCCGGATATGCTTGTAATTCCTACTTCTGATGAAATAGATCTTCAGATGTATACCGAAATTCTTGTAATAATTTCATCAAACTTTTTTACAAGGACCGAAGACGATTATCCGGTTTCTCTTGATGGAAAAACTATATGGAATTATCTGGTAAACGATGCCAAAGATGTTGAACCTCCAAAATGGGGTCCTCTTACTGTAGAAGGTATAGAAGGAGTATTTAAAACCCGTGCAGGAGCCGCAACCGGAAACGATACTTTTGATTGGGATAAAATTACCTGGTCGCAGATGACCGGACAAACGGACGCACTCTATTATGAAGCCATAACAAGTTCTGCTAACTCTTATAAATACTTTGTCCGCAATAACAAAATCAAAGTAAATGCAGAATTTACGGATAATGGAACAGGTCCTTCCAAAATTGATCTTGATATAGACAGAGTAACAAATGACGGTTATGAAGATGTAACAACAAAAGTACTGCCTATAAGAGTTATTAATACCAAGGGACTTTTCCAGCATACTCCGGAAGGTGGGGACCCGGTTGGTATTGAAGTTGACTTAACAGACAAAAATGGAGTAGACCTGCCCGATGGTGCTTACCGTCTTAAATTTATTGCCGAAGACGAAGCCGGAAAAACTGCCGATTCAAAATACTTTTATGTAATTCTTGATAAGAATAACGAAAAAATTGATAAGCCTCAAACTTCTACTATCACTGCAACCTCTATAAGCTTTAGTAATATATCACAGGCTTCTTCTTCAACTTATTATTTTTATCAGATGAAAAAGAGTGGAGAAGAGCAGTACGGCACACTCAAAAGGCTCTCAAGTTCAACAGAAACAATAAACGGTTTGCAGCAGGCAACAAGTTATGATTTTAAATTCTACCTGTGTGATGATTTTGGTAACAGAAACAACGTTAAGGAATTTACAAGAAATACCCTGCCTTATAAACCATTAAATGTAACTGCCGCCGCTTCTACCACTTCTAACAAAGCTGTTACCGTAAATTGGAAAAAAGCCAGCGATGTACATTATAGCGGTGCACGTATTACAGCAGAACGTTATTCACCTGAAACAGGAAATGTTAACGGCTCCCATGTTGATGATGAAAAATCAATTGCTGCAGTTGAAAATCAGGAAAACTATTCTTATAACTACGAAGGCCTGGTACCGGGTTACCGCTATGTATTTAAACTAAGTTCATATGATTCTGGTGATGAATATGAAACAAACAATTACAGCGAAAGTCAGACTGCAAGTCCTGAAAACCTTGTCCTTGCTCCAGACCCGGTTTCTAATTTTACTGTAACAGATAATAAAAACGGTTCTGTTATATTAAAATGGAACAAGCCTGCAGGTTATGTAAACGGTTATTACTACTCTTATAAAAACGCCGCAACTTCTGCCTGGAGTACACCGGTGCTGGTTTATGGAACAGATGTTACACAACAGACGGTAACTCTGCCGGATGGAATAACCGGTAAGAATTGTGTTTTCTCACTCCAGTCTGTAGTTGTTAATTCTTCAAATCACAATACAAAATATGCACAAAGCGTTACTTCTCCGGAATGTACGTTCTTTGTTCCTCCAAAAAATCTGGAAAATTTTACGGTTACTTCTTACACCAACACAAGCATTACCTTAAGCTGGCAGCTTCCTCAAACAGATTATGATGGAATTAAAATCGGCTATAAAAAGAATGGAGAGGCAAATTATCATTTTGTTAATAACGTTGCCAAGAATAGCACAAGCTGTACAATCAGTTCTCTTTCTAACAGCTCTAATTATACCATCTGTTATTATACTTATAAGAATAATGGAAACACAGCTGTTAATTGCCAGAGTGCAGTTATTACCCAGATAACAAGACCAAACGAAATAAAGAACTTTGCGGCAACTTCTGATAATGCTACTCAGATTAAGTTTACCTGGACAAAGCCTCAGGGCGACTACAGCGGAATTAAGATCTGGACAAAAACTACTTCTGACGCCGCTTATACCCTGCTTACTACAGTTTCCGGCACAACAACCACAGAGTATACATGGACAGCCGGTTCTTCTGCTTCTGTTTATGATGTAAAAGCGGCTGCATATTATAATACAGATACTAACTTAAGTACCGAAAGTGCAATCAAGACTTCTACAGATGTAGATCCAGTAACTGGTCTTTATGTTTACGATAGTTATGATACAGGTCTTTATATAGAATGGACAAATCCAACTACTTATTATGATTCTCTTATTTTAAGCTACAAAACAGGTAATGGTACTCCTGTTACAACACAACTTAATAAAAAAACACTTACATATGCTTCAATAAGCAATCTTACTTATGGAACCTGCTATGATATTACAATTACAACAAAGGCAACAAAGAGTGCTGCGGGCTATAACAAGGAACATACAAAAGGTCAGACTATAACCGGATATACAAGACCATATCACATACCATATAATAGTTGTAGAGTAACTTCAAAAACTCAAAATACTATTTCGTTAAGCTGGGAACCTCCGTCAACAGGAGGTGTTACAGGCTATAATATTTATAAAGACGATAAGACAACAGGAGAGTATAGTATTTTTGCAGTTTCAACTACAGCTACCAGTGCAGATATACCTGTTACACCGGGTCATAAATATGATTTTGATGTTTATGCATATTTTAATGACCAGACTAATCAATCTTACAGTTCTGAAGGTGTTTCAAATATTTATGCAAAGCCTCCTGTTTGTGCTTTTGAAGTAAATCCGGATGACTCAAATCCTGATACAAAACAGGTTGCCAGCTGGACCTGGCCAGAAGCCGGTCGTTCTGATATGTGGCTTAACCTTTACTTTGGAACAACAAACAACTTTGCAAGTTCTTCTTGTGAGAATAGAGGTATTGTGGAGTCAAATACACCAAGAGATACAAAGACTGGACTGACACGAAATACAAAATATTACTGGTGGATTGTAACTTATGTTGGAGCTTCCAAATTATCTTCTTCAGATTCAGAACCTGCAAAAATACTGAATAATGAAAATGCAACCATAAGCGAATGCAAATCTTTAAAGACTGCTCCAAATAAGCCTACTAATTTTAAGGTTGAGTATTATGATGGTATGGGACGCATAAAGTTTAGCTGGACAAATCCAGCCGAAGGTACCTATGATTCTATGAAGTTATTTATTAATGGACAGTCTTATAATTGTACGGGTACACAATCTGGCTGGATTGACGTAGAAGCTGCAAATAATATTGGGCTTTATGCTTATAATGATGAAGGAATTGCAAGCAGCAAATGTTCTTTAGATGTCGGCGTGAGCGACAGAAATCTTATAATTAATGGAACAAAATATGAGTATTCTTTCCTTAACACGGCAAATGCAGATTCACAAAAATCTGTAACAAAGAGAGATAGCTATAATTGGTCTAAATCACAAGATAATCCTCCTGAAATTCACCAGAGTGTATTCCATATAAATTCTCCATATGGCAGTAACGGCAGTGTTCAAATTCCTGTCTATTCAATAGGTGCATATGAAGTAAGTAATCAATTGTATCATGCAGTAATGGGGTCAAACCCAAGTCATTGGCGTGGTGACGATATGCCTGTAGAACAGGTTTCTTTATATGATGCAATATTGTTCTGTAATAAATTAAGCGCACTGTTTGGTTATACACCGTATTATAAAGCTAAAATTAACGGACAGTGGTATACAGGTACAGAAGCCAACTCCGCATGGACTATAAATTCTGGTACACCAGGTGATTTTGCCGTAAATGATTCTGACAGCAAGGGCTTCCGTCTTCCTTCCAAAGTAATGTGGGAATTTGCCGCAAGAGGTGGTGATCCGTCTAATGACAGTCACTGGAAATCTTATTATTCCGGTGCCGCTGGTGGTCATTCTAACGATAATGCCAAAGCAGAATATAGAAACAGAGTAGCAAATAATAATGGTATTTTGGACTTGGGAATACCAAAAGAAGTTTATCGAACAGATTGCTTCTCCTACAATGGTGGTCATGCAAATGAACATCTATTAGGTTTACATGATATGTCTGGTAATGTATGGGAACTTACAGATACAAAAGAAGGCCGTTATATATGTTCAATGGGTGGTTGTTATGAGGATGCAACAAGATGTGCTGTAGATTCATCTTTCCTTGTTGACGATGACGATAGAGATAAAAGAGTCGGCTTCCGCTTGTGTCGTAATAAGGTTTATTCCCTTCCATCCCAACAATAAGTACAAAGCTTACAGTGGTCAAGCCCTGTGCTGTCCAGCATATCATCCAGACGGTGGTAGCGCAGGCTTGTAAAGTGCAGCTGCTTGCGAATTTCTTCGAGCATGGCAGCATATTTTGGGCTGTCCGGGTTGGCATATTCGCGCAGAACTTCATCAGTAACATTATCGCCTTCGAACTGCTTGATGATGCGGCGGGTAATCAAATCCATTTCGCTCTTTGAACGGCTGAAGTTTAAGTATTTGCAGCCAAAAAGCAGAGGCGGGCAGGCCGGGCGAACGTGAACTTCTTTGGCTCCTGAGTTATAAAGGAACTCTGTTGTTTCGCGCAGCTGGGTTCCGCGGACGATTGAATCATCTATTAAAAGAATCTTTTTACCTTTAATGAGCGACTGAACCGGAATGAGTTTCATGTGTGCAATGAGGTTTCTCTGTTCCTGGTTTGTAGGCATAAAGGAACGTGGCCAGGTTGGTGTGTACTTAATGAATGGGCGGGCAAAAGGAATGCCGCTCTGATTTGCATAGCCAATGGCGTGGGCGGTTCCGGAGTCAGGAACACCTGCAATGATATCCGGTTCAACGGAGCCCTTGTCGCGGTTGGCAAGATATTTTCCGCAGTTGTAGCGCATGGATTCAACATTTACGCCTTCATAGCTTGCAGTAGGGTAGCCGTAGTAAATCCAGAGGAAGGTACAGATTTTCATTTCTTTGCCTGGCTGCTGCAAAATCTCATAACCATCGGCAGTGAGTTTAACGATTTCTGCAGGTCCAAGCTCGTGGCAGTCTGTATATCCAAGATTTACATAAGCAAAATTTTCAAAAGAAAGACAGTAAGCGCCGTCTTTTTTACCAATCTGGAGAGGTGTGCGTCCTAGTCTGTCGCGGGCTCCGTAAATGCAGTCTTTGGTAAGAACCAGCATTGTGATTGAGCCTTTGATTTTGCTCTGAACGTATTTAATTCCGTCTACGATTGTTTTTTCGTGATTGATAAGGGCAACGATAAGCTCTGTCTGATTTATTTCGCCACCGGACATTTCCAGAAAGTGTGTATAGCCTGAGTCCAGGACTTCTTTTACAAGTTCATCCTTGTTTGTAACAATTCCTACAGTTGTAATTGCCCAGCTTCCAAGATGAGAGTTTACAAGCAGAGGCTGTGGTTCGTAGTCACTGATACAACCGATTCCTAAGTGTCCGTGCATTTCTTCAATGTCGTTTTCAAACTTGGTGCGGAAAGGCGAATTCTGGATATTATGAATTGAACGCTGGAAACGGCCTTCTTCTGAATAAACTGCAAGACCACCGCGTCTTGTTCCAAGGTGAGAATGATAGTCTACACCAAAAAATAAATCTAAAGAACAGTCTGATTTTGAAGCAACACCAAAAATGCCACCCATATTATAGCCTCCGTGCGTCTATTGCTTATGAGAGTTTTAGTATAGCGAAATGCGGCATTTTATGCTAGAATATTCTATTATGAAAGGAATTATTTTAGCCGGTGGCTCCGGAACTCGTCTTTACCCTATAACAAAAGCCGTTAGCAAACAGATCTTGCCGCTTTACGACAAGCCAATGATTTATTATCCGCTTAGTGTTCTTATGCTTGCAGGAATCCGCGAAGTGCTCATTATTTCTACACCGCGTGACCTTCCTGTTTTTGAAGAGCTTTTTGGCGACGGGGCCTGGCTCGGAATGAAGTTCAGCTACAAGGTTCAGGATAAACCTCGCGGACTTGCAGATGCCTTTATTGTTGGTCGCGAGTTCATAGGAAACGACGACGTTGCCCTTGTTCTTGGCGATAATATTTTCTACGGACAGAGCTTTACTCAGACTCTGCGTCGTGCCCATGATACAGTAAAAAATGAAAAGAAGAGCGTAATTTTCGGCTACTATGTAAAAGACCCTACAGCCTATGGTGTTGTAGAGTTTGACGCTGCCGGCAACGCTCTTGGAATTGAAGAAAAACCTGCAAATCCAAAATCAAACTTTGCAGTTCCGGGCCTTTATTTTTATACAAACGATGTTGTAGAAATTGCTGCTAATGTAAAACCAAGTGCCCGCGGCGAAATTGAAATTACTTCTGTAAACAACGAATATCTTGACCGCAAGCAGCTTAAGGTAGAAAAGCTTGGTCGTGGTATGGCCTGGCTCGATACCGGTACCTACGACGGCCTGCTTGAAGCAAGCAACTTTATTGCTACAATCCAGAAGCGCCAGGGATTATATGTATCTTGTATAGAAGAAATTGCATACAAAAACGGCTGGCTTACAAAGGACCAGCTTCTTGAACTTGCAAAGGGCTATAAAACTGATTACGGAAGATATCTGGAGTTTATAGCAAATAATTAAGTGGATTGCCGCGCGAGCCCGAAGGGCGAAGCAATCCAGGAGTATATAATGGCATTTGAGTTTAAAGAATGTCGTCTTTCAGATGGCACAAAAATAGAAGGCCTTTACGAAATCCAGCCCAAAGTCTTTGGCGATGCCCGCGGTTACTTTTTTGAAGTTTACAGCGAGCGCGACTTTTTCCAAGCCGGACTTACAATGAAATTTGTTCAGGATAATCAAAGCGCTTCTACAAAAGGAGTTCTCCGTGGGCTTCATTTTCAGACACAACATCCACAGGGAAAGCTTGTTCGTGCAGTAAGCGGCCGTGTTTATGATGTTGCAGTTGATATCCGTAACGGCTCTCCAACCTTTGGAAAATATCATGGCGTAATTCTAGATAGCGAAAAGCAGAACGAGTTTTATATTCCTCAGGGCTTTGCCCACGGCTTTTATGTTTTGAGCGACAGTGCCGTTTTTGCCTATAAGTGTACCGATTTTTATGACCCGAAAGGTGAGGGTGGTCTTATGTGGAACGACCCTGTAATCAATATTGACTGGCAGAGCGTTGCCCCGGGCCTCACCCCTTTACTCAGCGAAAAGGATGGCAAGCATCCGGCCTTTGATTTGAATGCAAATTATTTTGATATAAATGGAGTTTGGAAAAATGCGTAAACTTAAAAATATCCTTATCACCGGTGGTGCCGGCTTTATTGGTTCAAATTTTATTCATTATCTCTTTGGAATGAGCTCTGCCGAAGGAAACCTTTTTGGCGACGCAGACTTTGACGGAAGGGTTGTAAATGTAGACTGTCTTACCTATGCCGGAAACCTTGAAAGCCTGGCCGATGTAGAAGCAAAATTCGCCGGCAAGCGCTATTTCTTTGAAAAAGTTGACATCTGCGACCGCCCCCAGATTGAGCGCATCTTCAAACAGTACGACATAGATACTGTAATTCACTTTGCTGCAGAAAGTCACGTAGACCGTTCAATTCTTGGTCCTGAAACATTCATGAAAACAAACGTTATGGGAACATTCACACTTCTTGATGTTGCCCGTAACTACTGGAAAAAGGAAGACGGTACAATCCGAGACGATGTTCTTTTCCATCATATTTCTACAGATGAAGTTTATGGTTCTCTTGGAGAAACCGGCTACTTCCGCGAAGATACTCCTTATGATCCACGCAGCCCGTATTCATCAAGCAAGGCCAGCAGCGATCACGTTGTAATGGCCTACTTTCACACCTATGGCCTTCCAATCACTTTATCTAACTGTACAAACAACTACGGACCATATCAGTTCCCGGAAAAACTCCTGCCGCTTATGATCAGCAACATTCGTGACGGAAAAAATCTTCCTGTTTACGGCAAGGGCGATAATATCCGCGACTGGATTTATGTAGAAGATCACAACCGTGCTGTATGGCTCATTGTAAACAAGGGTGTAACAGGCGAAAAATACAACATTGGCGGCGAAAACGAATGGCAGAACATTAAACTGCTCCATAAAGTAATTGAACTTACAGCAGCCGAGCTTGGAAAACCTGTAGATGAAATTGAAAAAACAATTACCTATGTAAAGGATCGTCCTGGTCACGACAAGCGCTACGCCATAGACTGTACAAAAATCAAGAAAGAACTTGGATGGGAACGCAAAATGACCTTTGAACAGGGCCTTCTTGCAACAGTAAAATGGTATCTTAAAAACAGCGACTGGATTAATCACATCTTAAGCGGCGACTACAAAAACTGGATTGCTGCCAATTACACATCACAAGGAAGATAAAGAATGAAAAGATTTCTTTTGATTTGTTTAATTGTATGTTCTGTTTTCGTGTATGGATTTTCTAAAGAAAATAGTGGGGAACAAGTTCAAAAGATTGGAGTTTCATTACCAACACAACGAATGGAACGTTGGGAGCGCGATGGCTTGTATTTTCAGGAATTACTTGAAAATGCAGGTTATTCTGTTGATCTTAAGTTTGCAGAAGATGATGTTCAGACTCAGATAAATCAACTTCAAACAATGATAGAAGAAAACTGCAGGGTTTTAGTTATAACACCGGTTAATGTTTATGCGCTTTGTGAAGTTCTTCAAACAGCAAAAGAAAAAGATATCAAGGTTATTTCCTATGAACGCTTGATAATGAATACAGATGCTGTTTCGTATTTTGTGACATTCAGTAATTACAGGACCGGTGCTATTCAGGCAGAATATCTTATTAAACAATTGAATATAAAAAAACGTAGTAAAAAGAAGCCTGTATATATGGAATTCTTTACCGGCGATATCAGAGATCCAAATGTTGAAGATTACTTTAATGGCGCTATGGATGTTTTAAATCCTTATATAAAGAAAGGAATTATTGTATGTCGTTCAAATCAGACAACAATAGAAGAGTGTGAAATAGAAGAATGGTCCAGAGAGGTAGCCTGCTTTCGCATGTTGAATTTAATCTGGAAATATAAATATTCTCCAACAAATAATAAGCTTGATGCAGTTCTTTGTTCTAATGATTCAACTGCTGCAGGTGTAACAGATGCTTTGTTTTTAATTGATTTTAAGCCGGAAGAGTTTCCACTTATTACAGGTCAGGATTGTAATATTTTAAATGTAAAAAACATTATAGATGGAACACAGTCTATGTCAATTTTAAAGGACCCCTTAATTCTTGTTTCTAAAATATGTGAAATTGCAGATGAAATAATAAAGGGCAAGAATCCAAAAGTTAATGAAAAAGAAACTTATGATAATGGAGCAGTAATTGTTCCAGGTTATCTATGTGATCCAATATATGTAACAAAAGAAAATTATAAAAAGCTTTTGATTGATACAAATTTTTATACTCCAGAAGACCTCCAATAAAAAAAATCCCGCCCACAAAAGTGAACGGGATTTATAAGAGAGATGCCGAAACAAGTTCGGCATGACCTGACTGTCACCCTGAACTTGTTTCAGGGTCTCTTTTTATGCTTTATTCAAGCGGCTCTCGAGGTCGTCAAGAATAGCATTGAGTTCTTTTGGAAGATGCTTTCCGAATTTTGGATAGTGGTTTTCACGAATATCCTTAACTTCTTTCTTCCAGCCTTCTACATCTACCTTGAGAATCTCTGGGAGAGTCTTCTTGTAGTAGTCTGCAAGACCGTCAGTATTCAAAGCACCTTCTTTTGGCATATAACCGATTGGAGTATCTACATAGTTGTCAACACCGTCGCAGCGGTCAAAAATCCATGCAAGAACACGGCTGTTATCACCGTAACCTGGCCACATGAATCCGCCTGGGAGTTCTGCATTGTTTTCGTCCTTGCGGAACCAGTTTACGTAGAAGATCTTAGGAAGCTTGTCCTGATCTGCCTTAGCACCTACGTCTACCCAGTGCTGGAAATAGTCACCCATGTTGTATCCACAGAATGGAATGATTGCAAATGGGTCACGGCGGATCTTACCAACTTCTTCAGGATTGATTGTAGAAGCAGCAGTGATTTCTGAACCTACGATAGATCCAAGGAATACACCGTGGTTCCAGTTGCGGGCCTGATGTACGAGAGGTACAGTAGAAGGGCGGCGTCCACCAAAGAGGATAGCAGAAATTGGTACACCTTCAGGGTTTTCCCATTCTGGAGCGATACATGGACACTGCTTAGCAGGAGCTGTAAAGCGTGCATTTGGATGAGCAAATTCTTCGCCCTTAGGAGACTTGTCTTTTGGAAGAGCATCACGTGTGTTGCCTTTCCAGTCAACAAGCTTGCCCTTTGCAGGATATCCAATTCCTTCCCACCAGATGTCTCCATCTTCTGTGAGGGCACAGTTTGTATAGATTGTATTCTTTTCTGCAGAAATAAGAGCGTTCTTGTTTGATTCAGCAGATGTTCCTGGAGCAACTCCAAAGAATCCTGCTTCTGGGTTGATAGCGTAGAGGCGTCCGTCTTTTCCGAACTTCATCCATGCAATATCATCACCTACTGTTTCTACCTTCCAACCAGGGATTGTAGGAATAAGCATAGCGAGGTTTGTCTTACCACAAGCACTTGGGAAAGCACCTGTAACATATTTAACTTCGCCCTTAGGATTTGTAAGCTTAAGGATAAGCATGTGTTCTGCAAGCCATCCCTCTTCGCGAGCGATAACTGTTGCAATACGAAGAGCGAAACACTTCTTACCAAGAAGAGCGTTTCCACCGTATCCAGAACCGTAAGACCAGATGAGGTGTTCTTCCGGGAACTGTGAAATATATTTGTGTTCAACATCAGCACAAGGCCAGATTCCGCCGTCTGTTTCGCCATTGTTGAGTGGCTTACCTACAGAGTGAAGACATGGTACCCAGTCACCGTCTGTTCCAACGTACTGCCATACTTTTTCTCCGGCACGTGTCATGATATCCATGTTCAAAACAACGTATTCAGAGTCTGTAAGTTCAATACCGTATTTAGCGATTGGTGAACCGAGTGGACCCATACAGAATGGAATTACATACATTGTACGACCGTGCATACAACCTGTGTAAAGTCCCTTCATTGTAGCCTTGAGTTCTACAGGATCGATCCAGTGGTTTGTTGGACCAGCATCTTCTTCCTTCTTAGAAGAGATGAATGTACGTGATTCAACACGTGCAACATCGCTTGGAAGAGAACGGAACAAGAAGCAGTTCTCTTTTGCCTTAAGAGGTGTAGCCAATCCAGCGTCTACACACTTTTTCATAAGGCGGTCATATTCAGCTGTGGATCCGTCAACAACTACAACATTGTCTGGTTCACACATCTTAACACATTCTTCTACCCATGCCTTAATACCGGCATGCTTGATGTCAGATACAGTCATTAAAAACTCCTTTATATGATAGTCCTTTTCCGGTCGTCCCAAAAAAAGACCCAAAATATACCAATTATAAATATAATGATTTTTAAGATATAAAGCAATAATAAGATTGGAATTATATACTTGGCCGCCTTGCGGCCGCACTTCAGAGCCTTTTTGCCCTCCAAACTCTCCTTCCGCCATTTTTTTTCATAAATGCATTCTTATATCGTATATGTATAAAAATCCTTATATTCCTATTTCAATGGCCGATAATAAGGGTAGAGGTAAGGAAAGATGAATTCTATTATACCTGGATTATATAATTTCTCTTATGGCAGTTCGACAATTGCATCTGCAGTAGGAAAAATGTATGTTCCTGTAAGTAAATCAGCACTTCTTTATTCTCATTTTGACCACGTTTCTGGTGTAGCAGCAAAGAATGGCCAGGACGGTGTTTCAATCAGCAAATTACGCATTTTGAACTCTTTGATTGAACGCGTTTCTGCCATTAAGAATGAACCAGCCCAGTCAGTAAAAGAAATCTCCCCAGACCAGGCCGATGCCCTCATCCAGAACTACCAGAAACAACTCCAGCAGGCAATGCAGGTACCTTACATGTTAAACGGCGCCCAACCAATGGCCGGAGATTTATTCTCTTTACTGGCATAAAAATCCAAATCAGAAGAAATACAGAGACGCCTCGTAATTCGCAGCACGCAAACTTCATACTCGTCCTGTTTGCGGGATGCGAATTATGTGGCGGCTCTATATATGTTTTCATTTCTTATGTATATTTATGCATTTATTGTGAATAAATATTCACGTTTTATTGACAATCCCGCGCAATTTTACCATAATATCAACCATTATGAACAAACTGGCAATTGAATTAAATGAAACTTTGAAGGGATCTGTTGTAGATTCTCTTATGTCTGATATGGGAAAGCGTCTTTACTTTCCTAATGGAATCATTTCGCAGGGTGCAGAAGCTGCAAAGGATGCTTATCTTGCTAACGGAACAATCGGTATGGCTGTTTCGGGCGGCACTCCAATAGAGCTTGATTCTTATAAAAAATCAATGCCATCTTTTAATCCACGCGAAACAGTTGCTTATGCAAAAACTGCAGGTAATCCTGATCTTCGCGCTTTGTGGAAAGAAAAAATCATAGAAAAAAATCCGTCATTGGCCGGCAAAAAAATCTCTCTGCCAATTTTAGTTCCGGGACTTACAGCAGTTCTTTCTTATGTTTCTGACCTTTTTGTAGACGAAACAAAGCCTTTACTTGCTGCAGATCCTTGCTGGGACAACTACGAGCTTATCTGCTGTGCACGCCGCAATTCAGAATTCCATCAGTTCAAATGTTTTGAAGGAAACGGCTTTAATCTTAAGGCCCTCGAAGAAGCTATGAAGGCCGATGCTAAAAAATATGGCTCTGTCCGCGTTCTTTTGAATTTCCCTCAGAATCCTAGCGGCTACAGCCCAACAAAAGCAGAAGCTAAAGAAATCTGCCGTATTGTAAAAGAAATTGCCGAAAGTGGTGCAAAGGTACTCGTTTTGAGCGACGATGCATACTTTGGACTCAACTACGAAGAAGATATTGAACCTCAGTCTTTGTTTGCTTACTTTGCAGACATGCACGAAAACATTCTTGCAATCAAGGCAGACGGTCCTACAAAAGAAGACTTTGCATGGGGCTTTAGAACAGGCTTTGTAACATTTGGTTCTAAGGCACTTACAGACGAGCAGATTACAGCACTTCAGGTTAAGTTCATGGCTGCTATCCGTTCTTCAGTTTCTTGTTCAGCTACACCTTCTCAGGCACTTGTTCTTCATGCTTTGAATGATGAAGCACACAACAAGCAGAAGGCAGAGCTTCGTGTAATGCTCAAGCGCCGCTACGATGCAGTACGAAAATTTGTAAATACTCATAAATCATCAGTTCTTGAACCACTTCCTTTCAACTCAGGTTACTTCATGAGCTTTAATGTAAAGACAGGAAATGCAGAAGACCTTCGCAAAAAGCTTCTTGCCGAAAAGGGAATTGGTGTTATTCAGATTGATGCAAACACACTTCGTGTTGCCTTCTCAAGTATTGATGAAGAAAAGATTGAAGAAGTTTATTCTGCCATATATAATGTAGCTGAGGCTATGTAGTTTGGCAAAATATTTTCGTATGGCAGTTCTTCTTGCTGCCTGTACACTTTTCTTTTTCTCATGTCGCGAAGAATCTCAGGAACGCATTGTAATCTGGACCTCGTGTGCCGAATTTGCTCAATACACTGAATTATTTAATAGTACTCATCCTGGCAGTAATGCTGTAATTGTTTATAAAGAAAATCCGGCACAGGAACTGCCACCCGCAAAAGACGAGCTTCCGCCAGATATTGTAATTGGTTCCTGGCTCCGTACAGACAAAACTCATAAGCAGTTTAAATCACTTGATTATCTTTTTGACCGCCAGACAATTTCTTCTTCAATGTTCTACACCCAGCTTTTAGATGCGGGCAAGGTTCGTAAAAATCAGTATCTGCTGCCTGTAAGTTTTAATCTTCCTGCAGTTATTTTTGCAAATTATAATAGTGATTATATTAAAGAGAATTATACTCTCACTCTTGATCAGATAAAGGCTGCTGGTCTAAGTTACAACGAAAAAGATAAAAAGGATTCTTTCAGCCGTATAGGATTTTTGCCTTCTGCAAATGATGACTTTTTGTATTTGACAACAAAGCTTTATGGAGTTGATTTCCGCGAAGAAAAGGGTCAGATTACCTGGAGCGATTTACGTCTGCGCAATGCTGTTTCTTATGACCGCGACTGGATCAACAATACAAACGGCTCTGCACAGGACGAACAGGATTTTGCCTATAAATATCTTTTTATGCCTGATTACCGTCAGGTAACTTCTGGCCGCACATTGCTTGCCTATACAACAAGTAACAAGATGTTCGGTTATATGAAGGGCCAGGAATTGAATATTGATTACCGCTGGATTAAAGGCGATGGTTTTATTCCGATTGAAGATTCGTTCCTTATGACAGGCATTTATGCAAAAGCATCAAACGAACAGGGTGCAACAGAATTTTTAAGCTGGTTCTTTGATTCTGAAACTCAAAAGGCAATTCTTGAGCGTAAAATTGCTATGGAATTAAACAGTGAAATGTTTGGAATTGCCGATGGTTTTTCTGCCTTGCGCGATATTACAGAGCATATTCTTCCAATTTACTATAATCAGCTGCTTACAAATCTTCCACCGGCTCAGCTGCTTAGAGTTCCTCAAAAGCTTCCCGCAAGATGGGATTCTTATAAGTCAGTTGTTGTAGAGCCTTACCTTAATGCAGCAATTACTACAGACGCCAAAGTTTCTATTTCAGACTACGAAGCAGAATGGCGCAAAAAAGTGTTTGATAATTAGGAGGGGTCCTATGGATAATAAATATGTTTCAATAATCGAAAAGTGTAAGGCCGAATGTGCTAAGCGACTTGTTGGGCAGGAAGCACTTGTGAGCGATATTCTTACTGCATTTGTTGCCGACGGTCATGTTTTGCTCGAAGGTGTTCCGGGGCTTGCTAAAACTCTTGCAATTAAAACTGTTGCAGAAATTCTTGGACTTGATTTTAAGCGCATTCAGTTTACTCCTGATTTGCTGCCGGCCGATGTTACCGGAACTTTAATCTATGAACAGAATAAGGGTTCCTTCAGCGTAAGAAAAGGTCCTGTTTTTGCAAATGTAATTCTTGCCGATGAAATTAACCGTGCTCCTGCAAAGGTTCAGTCTGCAATGCTCGAAGCAATGGAAGAGCGCCAGGTAACAATTGGTGAAGAAACATATAAGCTTCCTTCTCCTTTCTTTGTACTCGCAACTCAAAACCCTGTAGAGCAGGAAGGAACTTACAATCTGCCGGAAGCAGAGCTTGACCGATTTTTGATGAAGCTTGTTGTAAATTATCCTACTGCCGAAAACGAAAAGCTCATTGTAAAAACTGCCGGTAAAGCACCTGCTGTTCCAGTAAATACTATTGTTGGCCCTGCAGACATTACTGCAATGCGTCAGGCTGCCGAAAAAATTACCTGCGACGAAAAAATTGTAGATTATATTGTAAATATTCTTGCAGTAACAAGACCTGCCGGTGGAACTGGTGCACTTGAAAAGTATATAAACTTTGGTGCTTCTCCTCGTGCAGGAATTGCAATGCTTCAGTGTGCAAAGGTTCACGCACTTTTTGCCGGACGCGATTTTGTTCTGCCTGAAGATGTAAAAGCAGTTGCAATGAATGTTCTGCGCCATCGTCTTGTTCTTTCGTACGAAGCTGCTGCCGACAACATTACCTCCGACGAAATTATTAAGCGCATATTGGACTTTATTCCGGTACCGTAATGGGATACATAGACAGCGAATCCTTAGTAAAAAAAGCCTCATTTCTTCGCCTTCAGGCAAGTTCAATTGCCGACAGCATGAAAACAGGAAATTTCCGTTCGCTTTACAGAGGGCAGGGAATTGAATTTTCAGGGGTTCGTGATTACATCCGTGGAGACGATATCCGTTCAATAGACTGGAACGTAACTGCCAGAATGGGACGCCCATATGTAAAGATTTTTGAAGAAGAAAGAGAGCTTCAGATTTTTCTTGTAATAGACAGCTCTGCTTCTATGTTTATTGATTGCGCAAACGGCCAGCCTGTAAAATATGCCTGTGGTGCAAATCTTGCAGCGCTTATAACTCTTGCTGCCGAAATGAACGGATGTCCTGTTGGAGCAGTTTTTTTTGACGGAAGCCTTCATTTTTCATGTAAGCCAATGAGCGGCCGTGAACAGACTATGCTTCTTCTTACACACCTGGATAAGCTTTCTGAAAATAAAACAAACGGTTCTGTTCTTGCAAATGCCCTTATTGGTGCAGATAAAATTTTAAGAAAAAAATCACTTATATTTGTAATTTCAGATTTTAGAAGTGCGGGCTGGGAAACTCCTCTTATAAAGCTTGCACAAAAAAATGATGTTGTTGCCATGCGCATAACAGATGATTTTGACAGAATGCTTCCAGCGTTAGGAACAGTCGTTTTTAAAGATGCCGAAAGCGACCTTAAAATGACACTTCCAACTTCTTCACAAAAGCTTAAGGAAGAATGGAAAAATCGTAACGAAGCAATGCAATGGCGATGGCAGGAAACCTGTATCAAGCATGGAATCAATCCTTGTCTTGTAAATGTAACAGATGATCCGCTGCAGGTTTTAGTAGATTTGTTTGAGGCAAAAAAATGATTTATATTCAAAGCCAGCAGTCTACTTTCCCAAAAGCAATTTATATTGGCGATAAGGCAGAACTCCGCTGTTCGTTCAGCTCGGGCTCTGATCTTCAAACAGGTACTCTTTCTGCACAGTCGTTTTTACAGCCTATTGATTTTTCTTTATACGATATAAATGAAATTACACTTCAGAAATCCGGAACAGATTATTATACGCTTGTAATTAATTTTACACCGTGGCGAACAGGTCAGATTTCTTTCCCGGACTTTCAGCTTGAAGGAGTTGGAACACTTCATTTTGAAGCAGTTCAGATAAAGTCGCTTGTAGAACAACAGGGCGTAACAGATATAAAAAACTTCAGTTCGCCGCTTTTACTACCGGGAACTGCCTACAAGATTTATGGCGGAATTGCTGTTTTTGTAGTTCTTCTTATTGTAGTAATAAGGCTTATTGTAAAATGGCGTTCGGTTGTGCTCTGGTTTAAAAACGTTAAACTTAAAAGACGCTATGCAAGAAGTAAAAAAGCAACAGTTCGTGCGCTCAAGGCACTTGGTTCAAAAAATGAAGCGCCTGCAGAAATTTGTACAAAACTCCAGAAACTTATGCGCGAATATCTTGAACTCAGGCTTGAGTATCCGTTTACCAAAACGTTAACTTCAGAAATGAGCATGGCGTTTGAAAAAGCAACAAGTGGTCTTGCAGATGAAAAACGACAGGATGCTTTTGATTCAATTATTTCGATTTTTGTACGCACAGATTTTATCCGCTTTTCTCATACTCAGAAATCAAAGTTTGAAGAAGGGGAACTTGCCGGCATAATAAAAAATCTTATAGATGCTATAACAGTAATTGAAGAAGGAGGAACAGCAGATGCTTGAGTTTCAGAATCCGGCCGCATTCTTTCTTTTTCTGTTAATTCCTCTTTTATATCTTCTGCGATATTTAAAAATCTTCAGACAGATAACCTTTGTAGCAGTTCTTTCTGATTGGAACGGGAAAGCATTTGTATGGAGCGGTAAGATTCGAAAACTGCTTTCAATTTTAGCAAAGGTTGTAATTTTCCTTGGTTTTGCATCAGTTATTACTGCGCTTGCAGATCCGGTAATCACAAGGCAGGAAAAAGTTTATACCTCTCTTGGAACAGATATTGTTTTTGTTATAGATACTTCACCTTCAATGGCTGCAAAAGATGTTGGCGGGCTCACAAGACTTGATTCTGCAAAAGAAACAATCCGAAGCGTTACTGCAGAATATGACGGTTGTCGTTTTGGAATGGTTGTGCTTGGAAGTGAAGCTTCTGTTTTTGTTCCGCCTACTGCCGATATTAATTTGTTTAAAGGACGCCTGGAAGATGTAAAGGTTGGTATTCTTGGAAACGGTTCTGCAATAGGTGATGGTCTGAGTACAGCAGTATGCCACCTTGTTTCTTCTTCTGCAAAAAAACGCACAATCATTTTACTTACAGACGGTGAAAACAACGCAGGACAAATCCACCCGGAAACGGCAGCAGCTCTTGCTTCAGAAAACGATATTCCTGTTTATGTAATTGGAATTGGAACAAAAGGAACAGTCCCTATTGAATATGTAGACCCTCTGAACGGCAAAGTTTATTCAGGTTATTTAGATTCAAGCTTTAATTCTGCATCGCTCAGACGCATTGCTGCAATGACAAACGGCCGCTACTTTGAAGTAACAACAGTTCAGGAATTCCAGCACACTTTTGAAACAGTCATAAAGACAGAAAGTGTAGTGCAGAATTATACATTCAGAACAGTAACACAAAGCTGCTTTAAGAAAATCCTTTTAATTGCAATTCTTCTTTTGTGTGCCGGCTGGTTTATAAAACGAATTATCCTTCGCGAAATGCTCAGTTTCCGTTATGCAAAAATCCTTCTTGTTCGTTCTGTGTTTATTGCAATCAGTTTTGTAATGGTACTTATTGCTTATGCAGACATTCACTGGGGAACCTATCTTGTGCCTGTTCAAAAAAGCGGTGCGTCTGTAAGTCTTGTTTATGATATTTCAAACAGCATGCTCGCTACCGATTGTGAAGAAGGACTTACAAGACTCCGTGCTGCCTGTGAATATTCAAAAGGCCTGCTTTCTAAAATGAACGGTGTCAGCGCCTCTGTTGTTCTTGCAAAAGGAGACGGAGTTGCAGCAATTCCACTTACTGATGATTATGTAATGATAGAATCGCTTCTGGAAGTAATGTCGCCTAGTCTTATGACAGTGCCTGGTTCAAGCATAGGCAAAGGCATTCTAAGAGCAAAAGAAACTTTCCCTTCAAATTATTCAAATGTAGGAAGAATCTGGGTTTTTACAGATGGCGAAGAAACAGACAGTAATCTTAAAACAGCATTAAGTGAATGTCTAAAAGCCGGAATCTCTGTTTCAATAATAGGTTTTGGCGAAGAACGCGAAAGTCAGATTTATGCAGGAGACGGACGAACAATTGTTTCTACAGCACTTCGCTCAAATAAAATTAATACAGCAATTGAAGACGCAAAAAAGAATCTTGGTGTTTATAAAAATCATGCAGAAATTTTCTATATCAAGGCTTCGGAAAAAGGTGCGGCTGTTAAGCTTTTGAATCAATTAAAGGAAGGTTCGGAGCAGCTTGTTTCTTATGAAGCAAAACCAGTTCCTCGTTTTAAGCTGTTCCTTTTGCTTGCAGTTTTATTCTACAGCTTCAGTTATATTTTTACAGAGTTCGATTTTAAGAAAATCAAAATGTCAGGCGCTGCAGCACTTTGCATTTTTATGGTCATTACTTTCACAGGTTGTTCAGATTCAACCTCTGATATTTTAAAAGGTACGTTTGCATTTGCTAAAAAACAGTATTCCAAAGCAGTATCATATTTTCATACAGCTCAGGAAACTGCCGAAAAAAACGGAAATGAGCAGAAGCTTTCATATACACTTTATGATTTAGGAACGGCTTATTCTTTACTTGGAGAAGAAGACGCTGCAATGGAAAAGTTTTCGCAGATTCCTGTAGACGCGCCTGTTTCGGTTCTTTACGGGGCTTACTATAATGCCGGAGTTCTTGCCCACAAAAATGAAGATTACGAGCATGCAGTTGAATATTTTAAAAAGGCGCTCGAAGTAGACAGTACCCGTGTTGATGCAAAAATAAATCTTGAGCTTTCAATACAGAGTATAGAAGTAAACGTTCAGCATAATCAAAGTCAGGCCGTTCCTTCTGCCGAAGATAATTCAATAAATCAGGATCTTGAAAAAGCGATATTTGAACGAATAAAGGAGAATGATCAGAAACAATGGAAAAACAGCGAACAAAATCAAAGCGAAGCGCTGGCAGACGATTATTAATTTTATTTTTTCTGCTCACTACATTTCCGGCATTTTCTCAAACACTTACAAATGCAATGCTCCGTGACCTTCGTATTTCTCCTGTTCAGAATCAGCAGTTTCAGGTAAATACAGATATAAAATTTGAAACAGTAATTCCATATACATTGCCTTCGCAGATTGATGTTTCAATGCCCGAAGAAGATGATCATGTTTCTTTCAGAACTCTTCGCAAGGTTGAGTCTGATGGAGGAACAAAAATAGAAATATGGTATCAGTTCGATAAAACAGGAACTTATACACCAAAGCCTCTTGTTATAAAACTCAAAAACAGCAGACGACAGATTCTTTTTGAACCGGTAACAATAGGCATTAATCCAAAACAGCAGCAGCCTCTTTGTATAATTGCAACTCCACAGGGGAATAATAAAAACCTTACAATAAGGGCTGGCGAAAAACTTAAGTTCAGTGTTTATCTTCAATATGCTGTGCAGCTTACACAATTCAGCTGGGAAATACCAAAGGATTCTCTTTTTGAACAGACAAGAACTTATGAATTTACAGAAATCAAACAGCGTGAAAAAATTGTTTCAGACGAGCTCATCCCTATAAGCGATTTTGAATGGACTCCGCTTGTCCCTGGCACTGTTTCTTTCCCTGCTTTTAAAATTCAGGCAATTGCTTACAACGGCGACAAAGTTACAGTGCGCATGCCTCAAATAACAGTTAAGGTTCTTGACGGAAAGCACATGGTTGTAACAGAAGGAACTTCTTATTTTGAAGCAGCCTTTAATACAGATGAAGTTCTTGATGAAGGAAACAACTCTGCCGAAGTTACTGTCGAAGCAGCCAAACTTATTGCGGAGCTTCGTGCAAACGAAAGGCATTCTGTGTTCGGCAAGGCCCGCAAATTAAGAATTGTTCTTGAACGAGAATACAATCTTCCGTACAGCGAAAATGAATTTAAGGTAATGTGGCTTTTTGTCTGCATTGGTTTGTTTGCTGTAGTTTTAGTTTTACTGTTTATTTTTATTTACAAAAAAAAGCACGGAATGATTTTGATATGCGGAGTAGTGCTTGTGCTTTTGCTTGTGGGTACTATTTATTGCGGAGTTTGTACAAACAGAAAATATGGCATTTCATTAGGAAGCAGAGTTTATTCAATTCCTGAATCAAATGCAGCTATAACTTCGGAGCTTCCGGCCGGTAACAGGGTTCAGATTATTTCTCAGACAGAAAACTGGTATTTGTTAAGATTTGGTGAAACAGAAGGCTGGTGCAAAAAAGAAAACATTGAGCTTATTTCAAAATAATCCAGGTTGCTCCGGTTCCGCCTTCTGCTTTGTTTTTAGGATGGCCTGAAGTGCCGCAGCGTGGATCCGATTCTATAAAGCGGCGTACAAGTTCACCAAGAACAGGGTCTGTCCCTTGAGTGTGAATTCCTTTTCCGTGAATTATCTGAACTTTTCTAAGCCCGCGTTTTTTGCAGTCTGTAATAAATGAATCAAGACGCATTCGTGCTTCGTCCTGATGTAAACCATGCAGGTCAAGGTATGCTTCTGGCCTTAAGTTCAAAACATATTCCCTGTCCTGCTGTTTTGTTCGTTCCTGGTGTTCTTCGGCAATTTTATCTTTGTCGATTGTACCGTATTTTCTAAGCCAGACTTCCATAGGATTTACAGCCGGATTTTTTGAAGGAGCAGCAGACTTCTTTACAGGTTCCCCGGCATTTGCTTTTTTGTGAGAAACCTGCGGTGCCTTTGCTTTTTCGCGTGCAGCTGCCTTTTCCTTTTTTTTCAAATCATCCCACTGGTCCAGGATGTCTCCCATGTTCATCTGACTTAGCTCCAGTTCTATTAGTTTTCAGCCGGATTTTTTAGCTGAGCTTCTTTGATGTCATCTTCTGTAGCCGGAACCCAATACTGGAAAACCTGAATTGGACCAACTGTTCCTGCCATAGCAAGAGTAGGGCCAGTTGCTGTAACTTTCTTGTGTTTATCACCTTTTTTAAGATATTTGATTACACAGCCGTACATCTTTCCGTTACTTGGATCAATGATGTTTCCGTCTTTCCAGTTTCCTTCAGATTCTTTTACCATATTAAAAATCCATGGAGTTCCAACAACCTTCATTTTATTTACTGCACCAGAAACAGGAAAATTCTTATATGATTCCTTGCAGGAACTTGCAGGAATATCCTGTGGAGCATCTGTTGTTGCTGCAATTGTACCAAAAAGCTTGCCATCCTGTTCGTAAACTCTCCAGATAGCAGTTATTTCTCCGGTTTTATCATCTATACTTTTCCAAAGTCCCACAGCAGGATCAGCTGCAAAAACCGCAGTAGAAAGCACCAGAAGTGATGTGAGCATTAAAAATAATTTCTTCATAATGTACCTCGTAAAAATAATATAATAAAGACATTGTAATAGAAAATACAAAAAATACAAGTGTGAAAGAATTGATTACTATAGGCTGTTATAGTTAAAAAAAAATGGCGCGAGGGAGTGGCCAGATTCAAAAACATCAATACTTTCTAAGCATTTTCTTATTATAAATAACAATTTTTTTACTTCCCATTTTGAATAAATTATATTATTTTTAAAGTATGACTGATTATTACGCAGACCTTGGAGTTTCAAAAAACGCAACTGCCGATGAGATTAAAAAGGCATACCGAAAACTAGCATTTAAATATCATCCGGATCAGAATCCCGGTGACAAGGTTGCAGAAGAAAAATTCAAAAGAATAACCGCCGCATACGACGTTCTTGGAGACGAAGAAAAACGCCGCCAGTACGATAATGGTGGAGCATATCAGTCAGAGGCCTATCAGCAGTGGACAGGAACTTATCAAAATACTTATCAAAACCCTTACGGTGACTTCTGGAGCTGGTTCACAAACGCAAGCTCTGCACAGCAAAGGCAGGAAGAGCATCAGACAGAACAGTACGAAACAAGATCAAATTATTCTTATCACTACGAATACAAAAAAAGAAATGTTCTTGTATATTTTGTACAGAATGTATTAAAGGTTGTTGGTGGATTGTTTATTATAGCAGCATTCCCGTTTTTTGGTTTTATTCCGGGAATTATTTTTACAGCGAGTGGAGCAAAAGGAATCTTCCGCTCCATTCGACTGTTGTTATCGCGTAATTAGAGCTCACCTAAATAATACTTTTTCTTGCCGCGGCGGAAGATTATAACCTTGCCTTCAAGCGCAATATCCTTTTTGATTACTGTTGTTTCATCATTAATAACTTCGCCGTTTACGCTTATAGCATTATTCTTTATGAATTCGCGTGCTTCGCGTTTAGAGCTTGCCATTCCGTTGTTTACAAGAACATCAACAAGCGGTGCATCTTCTGTAAACTTAAAGGTTGGAACTCCCTTCATTCCGGTAAGAATATCTTTTACTGCAAGACCCTTGAAGTCGCCTGCAAAAAGCTTTTCGCTTACCTGAACTGCGTTGTCTGCTTCGTCCTTGCCGTGAAGATCCTTTACAATTTCCCATGCAAGAGTTTTCTGTGCAATGCGCTTTTCTGGAGCAGCCATGTGCTGAGCATATACGTCTTCAATCTGTTCTTTTGTGAGGAATGTGAATACCTTAAGATATTCAAGAACCTTAGAGTCATCTGAGTTAATGAGGTACTGGTAAATTGCGTAAGGTGCAGTCTGTTCCTTGTCGAGCCACAAAGCGTTTCCTTCTGACTTACCGAACTTCTTTCCTGTTGCATCAAGAATGAGCGGCATAGTGAAAGCGTAAGCCTGACCGTCGAGCATCTTTTTAATAAGGTCTACACCGGTTGTAATGTTTCCCCACTGGTCGCTACCGGCAACCTGCATAAGACAATTGTGCTCCTGGTAAAGATGAACAAAGTCAAAGCCCTGCAAAATCATGTAAGAGAATTCTGCGTATGTAATACCTGTTTCAAGTCGGCGGCGGATAATATCCTTGTCGAGCATGTAGTTCAGGCTTATGTATTTACCAATGTCGCGGAGAGTATCAAGGAATGAGCGGCCCTTCCACCAGTCGTAGTTGTCTACAAGAGTTGCTGTTGGAACAAGGCGCTTAACCTGAGCACGGATTCCTTCAATATTTTTGTTTACTGCTTCTTCACTGATTATTTCGCGTTCTGCTGTTGGGCGGGGGTCACCAATACGGCCTGTAGCACCACCGCAAAGAAGAATAGGAAGGTGACCTGCATTAGCAAGGCGCTTTGCCATACACAAAGAAGAGTAATGACCAATATGAAGTGAATTTGCTGTTGGGTCTGTTCCCCAATAAAAAGCGAATGGCTTTCCGTCGAGTACCTTCTGTAAATCTGATTCTTCACCAGCAACGTCTTTAATGAGTCCACGCCATTTTAAATCTTCAAATAAAGTCATAGAGTTAATTTCCTTTGTGTATGATTTTTTTTAAGTAATAAAATATTACTTCTGTCTGAAAATGATTCTTCCCTTATTCAAATCATAAGGAGAGAGGGCAACCTTAACACTGTCACCCGGAACGATTCTGATATAATGCTTGCGCATCTTTCCTGAAAGATGTGCGAGAATTACGTGACCATTCTGTAATTCTACGCGGAAAGTTGTGTTTGGAAGCGCTTCTTTTACTACGCCTTCTACTTCAATTGCTTCTTCTTTTGCCATACGGTTATTAAAAGCCCCTTTATAAAAAAAATTGTGCAAAAAGCAAAAAAAGTGTTTGTGTTTTTGCCATTTTGCATTTATATTAGTATATACAAAATAAAAAAATTAGACAACACGAACGTCATTGCGAGCCAACGGCGAAGCAATCCACAAATTGAAAAGTTGTCAAAAATTGGGAGATTTACAAAATGGATCAAGCTTTTATCGAAAAAATGAAGAAAGAGCTTCTTAAACAGCGAAAAACTATTCTTGAGTCTCTTGCGGGACAAAGTGATGATATGAGGGAGCTGGTAAAAACAGTAGAGTCAGGTGATGAAGCAGACGTTGCAGCAGATGCAATTGACCGCACACTTCTTACAGCACTTGGTTCACAGGATGCAAAACGCCTTCAGCAGATTGATAACTGTCTGGACAGAATCTATCAGAACAAATACGGACGCTGCATTAAATGCGGCAAGGATATTCCAAAGGGCCGCCTTGAAGCTGTACCTTGGGCATTGATGTGCGTAAACTGCGCTAGTGCAGAGGAACGCAAAAACAGGTAGTACCAGAAGGGTAGGTTAGTTCTTTATAACCTGCCCTTTTTGCTTTTTGAGCGGCAATATCAAAAGCTGCATCAAGAAATTCACATTTATGGGCATCGGAGTTTATACAAACCGGAACGCCCTGTTCGTAAAGATAATCTAAAAACTGAGCACTCGGATAAACATCATCCATCATTCCACGGGCAATTGCACCTGTGTTAATTTCGGCAATCACACCGGCGGCGGCTGCAGCTTTTGCAGTAAGCTTGAGCTGCTCCTTATACCAGCTTTCATTTTCATCAAAAAATTTAAGCGGCCCGTTTCTGAGTCTGATTAAATCGGGGTGACCAATAATATCAAACTTACCGGCTTTAATCATTGCGCGTTCTGCTTCAAAATAATCACAGGCAACACGCTTTCCGTCTATTGTGCCGTCTGGCTTGGAATAAAGGCGGCGTATATTTTCCTGAACAATTTCTACCTTGTGGTCTACTGTAAAAAATCCGTCTGGCGTATTTAGAAAATGAACTGAACCAATCAAAAAATCAGGCTTGAACTGTGAGTATGCAGTCTTGTCTGGAATTGCAGTACCAACATCCGGGCGTACAAAATAGTCAGCTTCAAAGCCAAGAAGAATCTTTATACGGTCTGCATACTTTTGCTTAAGCTCATTTATTGTTGCAACATATGAAGGAAAATCGGCAACGGGCATATGCCAGATAGAATCTACTGCAGAATAAAATTCAGGATTAAGAGGATGCAGTGAATGCTCAGAAAATCCAAGAACAGTAAAGCCTTTTTCAATTGCAGAAAGAATATGTTCTTCGGCAGTGTTTTTTCCATCGCTGAAGCTTGAGTGAGTATGAAGATTTATTTTTTCATTCATAATTAAAATTCACCCTTAAGAAGACTAAGTGATTTTTGAACAAGCACGTTTGGCTTCTGAGGTTTAACAATGTAGGTTTTTGCACCAGACTGAAGAATCTTTACAACCCATTCACGCTGAAGTGGAGGAGAGTAAACGATTACTGGTGGTGCGTTATATTCACGACGCATCGAAGCCAGAACATTCAAGCCTGTGTTGTCTGGAAGAACTACATCAAGAACAACAAGATTAAATTTTTCGGCTGCGTAATCTGCAAGGAACGACTGACTTGAGTTATAGGCAGAAACATTTGCACCATAACCTTCAAATGCAGTTTTGCTCATTGCAAGTGATTTTAAGTCTGAGTCAATGATAGCAATATTAAGAACTGTTCCGTCTGCTGCTTTAAGAGCTTCTGGATCAGAGTTAGTATCAGAGAAGAAGCGTGTTTCAACCGAACTTGAATCTTCATCAAGATATGAAGAAGTAAGAATGCGGTCTGTAATAAGGTCAGAAACGCTTGAAGTAATTGTTGTATCAATGAGCGAGTTCAAAACCTTAGGAAGATTGTTCGACATTTCAATTCCGTTGTATGCTTCGTGACCTTCAAGGAAGTCTTTAAGGAACGGACTGAGCGAAAGAATCTTTACATGCTTTGTATGAACCTTTGGACATGCAAGAACATTATCCAGAAGGAATTCAAGGTTATAGCCGTCTACAAAAGTAAGCTCAAGGTTTGTAAGCATGATTAAGATTTTTGGAGATTCAATCTCTTCTGTTTCAATCATTTCTGTAAGCTTATATTGTAAGAGGGCAAGTTTTTCGCGGTTTAAGCCAACTGCAAGTTCAATAAAAATAATGCTGTTGTTGCGGTGAAGGTCAAGCACACTTGGTGTTGTATCCATAGAAAGAGGATTATGTAAAACCTTACCGATTGCTTCAAAGAAAACGTCGAACTGAATTGGTTTTGCAAAGTATTTGATTACACCATATTTTGCAAGTGCTGCAATGCTTGCCTTGTCTGCAGAAGGACCTGTGATGATTGTAGGAATTGAAGCAGTGTTAGGATCCCCTAATTTCTTTTCAAGGAAAGCCATTTCTTCTACTCTGTCTTCGCCCATATCAAGAATTACAAGGTTAGGCAGAAGAGTGAGCATCTTTGGATAAGAATCTCTGTTTTCCTGTGTAAGTGTTACTTCAATCTGGTCAACAGCCAGCTTTTGCTTGAGGAAGTCTCGGAAAAGCTGATGACTGTCAATTATTAAAACCTTTTTCATCGTATTTACAATTATAATACAAGTTAAAAAAAATATCTACTTTTTTGTAAATATACATAAAACTGGATCATATAGAAAATATGCAGGAGTGAAAATGCATTCATGTAGAAAACATACATACTCCCGCTAAGGTGTGTCGAAAAACTACTGCTGAGCTTGTAAGGAAAGATCCACCTCGCTTCGCTCGTCAAGCTCAGATGTAGTTTCTCGCCACCCCTACGCTCCGTATGTATGTTTTCCAGCTGATTCAATTTCCACTCCTGCATATTTTCACCGGGTCAAAATTGGATATTTCCTTTCCGTAGTTTTTTTAACTTAAATGACATTTATGAATACGACAAAAAATGTTTTCCTAAAAAAAACCGGGGGTGGTTGCATATATTAATATGTACCCGCCTAAAAAAAATGGCGGAAGGGAAATTGCGAATACGAAAACATTCTGGCGTGCGGCCGCAAGGCGGCCAACGTTTATCGTTCCAAGGCACGCCAGCATGTAGTGGGCGAGCCCACGGTTTCGGATTCGCAATTGAAGTGCACCCCTAAAGTTGGACAAATAAAGATCAATTTTAGGAGGTGTATTTTTTTATGTCCAAATATTCAGATGAAATCAAGCTAAAGATAGTACTTGAACATCGTAATGAAAAAATCGGTTGG
>JAEEGK010005116.1_pt1 | contig 31756 bp, 33 predicted proteins | sample 8958771 | NCBI WGS metagenome assembly JAEEGK01 (sample SAMN16246547, study PRJNA631951) | gut metagenome | biome: gut microbiome; feature: rumen; material: SC-attached | host: Bos | place: Iran: Karaj | collected 2018-10
ATAGTAATCGGTGTCGGCATGTTCTTCTTCGACTGGAGGATCGGCGTGATCGCGGTTACCGGAATCACCATATTCTTCCTGTGGAACAAGGTGACTAATTACAAGGTAGCAAAAGTAGCAGGCGAGAAGCTCGAATCAGACAGGGATATCGTAGGCGTAATTCTCGAATACATTCAGGGAATTGCCGAGATACGTAATTACAACATTATCGGACTTAATACATCACGCGTCTCCAAAGCGATCGACCGTAAGGTCAAGGCTGACATATCTGCTGAAATGGCTGCTATTCCTGCTGTAGGCATACAGATGCTTATAAGCAAGCTTACAGGCGTCGTAATAGCAGGTGCCTCGATCTATTTCTATATGTCAGGTTCTATGGAGCTTGTATACACCATCACGATGCTCATGTGCTCTTTTATGGTATTCGAATCACTTGATGCTGCAGGTGTTTATACTGCGCTCTTGAAGATTATCGGCAAGGGCGTTGATCTCGCTAACGAGATCACGGATCTTCCTCAGATGGATATTGACGGCGAGGACATTAAGCCTGAGAACAGAGATATCCGTTTGGAGAACGTAAGCTTTGCTTATGAGAACCGGAAGATCATCGACAACGTAACTCTCGATATCAAGGAGAATACAACGACAGCGATCGTAGGACCTTCAGGCGGCGGTAAGACAACTATCACATCGCTTATCGCAAGATTCTGGGATGTTCAGGAAGGCAAGGTAACGCTTGGCGGAAGGGACGTAAGAGAATACAGCTTTGACTCGCTCATGGAGAACTTCAGCTTCGTATTCCAGAGGGTCTATCTTTTCGAAGACACTATCGCAAATAACATCAGATTCGGAAGACCTGACGCTTCTATGGAAGAAGTTATTGCAGCAGCAAAGAAAGCATCCTGCCACGACTTCATAATGGCTCTTCCTGACGGATACGACACTTTGGTAGGCGAGGGCGGCGCATCGCTCTCAGGCGGTGAGAAGCAGAGGATCGCTATCGCTAGAGCGATCATGAAGGATTCGCCGATCATCATCTTAGATGAGGCTACAGCTAACGTTGACCCTGAGAATGAGAAGGAACTCACTGAAGCTATAGAGAACCTTACCAAAGAGAAGACGATCATCATGATCGCTCACAGGCTTAAGACCGTAAGGCATGCTGACCAGATCATCGTTGTCGATAAGGGTCAGATAGTCCAGAAGGGCAGACATGAGGACCTGATCAATCAGGAAGGCATTTATAAGAATTTCGTATCCGGCAGAAAACAGGCAGTCAGCTGGAAGATCTCGTAATTACAGGAGGACAAAATGGAAAACAATAATAAGAAGCTTAAGGCTAAAGATTTTATAACTATCGGTATCTTCACAGCAATACTTTTTGCTGTAGAATTCGCATTAGGAATGCTCGGATATATCCATCCTTTTATCGTTGCGGCATATGTAATCATACTGCCTCTGGCAAGCGGCATCCCCATGATGCTCTTCTACACGAAGGTAGAGAAATTCGGCATGATAACGATCGTTTCGGTCCTCCTTGCGATCATCATGTTCGTCGGAGGCATGGGATATCTTGGAGCTCCTTTGATCATTATCTCAGGCCTTGTAGCTGACTTTATCGCTAAATCCGGAAACTATAAGAGCTTCAAAAAGACGGTGCTCAGCTTCGGTATTTTCAATTTCTGGATCTGTTCAAACTATTTCCCGATCCTTGTTACAGCGGAAAGCTACCGTAAGGATCTTATCGACGGCGGTTTTTCTGCTGAATATGCAAATAATCTCTTTGCAGCGATAAATGTAAAGACGATCGGAATCCTTGTTGTTCTCTGCTTCGTTTTCGGATGTATAGGAGCTGTTATCGGCAAGGCTGTAGTAAAGAAGCATTTCGAGAAGGCCGGAATCGTATAACATGAGACTCGATCCCAGAACAAAGCTGTTTATGGTATTTGTCATATCACTCATCGCCATGATGAGTGCGACAACGCCTGTGCTGTGGGCAATCAGACTTATCATTACGCTGATTCCGATCGTACTTCTGATCCTTGAGAAGAAGTATTCATCAGCTTTGCGCTTTTTCCTGGCTTACGGGATAGCACTGGTCTTATTGTTGTTTTTTATCTCGGAGAATTCAGAAGGCATTATCGCATCGCTGCTCATAGGCTACTGCGGAATCGTCGTACAGTTCATGCCGGCGCTTATAACAGCGTGGTATGTGATCAGGACTACGAAGATAGGCGAGTTCATGTCATGCATGCAGAAGATGCATATACCTGACGGCATCGCAGTATCACTTGCGGTGGTAATGCGTTTCTTCCCGACGATCAAGGAAGAATATTCTTCCATTAACGATGCAATGAGGATGAGAGGCGTCATGTTAGGTGGCGGCAATGTCCTCAGAATGTTTGAATTTCGAATGATACCGCTCCTTTTCTCGTGCGTTAACATAGGCGAAGAACTGTCCGCGGCAGCGATCACCAGAGGTCTTGGTGGAGACTCCAAGAGGTCAAGCTTAATAGAGCTTAAGCTTGGTCTTGCAGATTATCTGTTGATGTCTTTCCTTACTGCCGCGACAGTCATCTTCGTAATGTACAAGTATTTCTTATGAGTATCGTAGAGCTCGAAAACATAAACTTTCAGTACAAGGGATCTAAAGATGGTTCCCTTGATAACATCAATCTCAATATCGAAAAGGACCAGACGGTCCTTCTCTGCGGTGCTTCAGGCTCCGGCAAGACGTCGATAATAAGGCTTATAAACGGGCTTATTCCGCATTACTATTCAGGTGAACTTGAAGGTGATATAAGGGTTGCCGGACATGATGTCAAAAAGACTGAACTTCATGAACTGGCAGGCACTGTCGGAACTGTCTTCCAGAACCCCAGAAGCCAGTTCTTCTCGGTTGATACCGACGGAGAGATCGTCTTCGGTCCTGAGAATATCGGCCTTGAACCCAAAGAAATAAAGGCCAGGTTAAATGACGTCGTAGCAGAGATGGATCTTGACGAGTTGCTGGGAAGAAGTATTTTCGATCTGTCAGGCGGTCAGAAACAGAGGATCGCATGCGCTTCTGTAGCGGCACTCCTGCCGGATGTAATCCTTCTCGATGAACCGTCGTCTAATCTCGATTTCGACTCCATAGAACTTCTCCGCGGAATAATCCTGGAATGGAAGAGACAGGGCAAGACTATCGTCATCTCAGAGCACAGATTGTGGTATCTCAAGGACGCCGTAGACCGCGTCATCTATATGGAAAAAGGTAAGATGGCAAGAGAGTGGACAGGCGATGAGTTTAATTCTTTGAGCGAGGAAGAGGTTAAGTCTTATAAGTTAAGACCGGTCGTACTGGAAGAAGAACTCATCAGGGATATCCGCGGCGAGAGTGCGTCATCCTTTTGTGATGCCGGAGAAGCAATTGAACTTAAAGATTTTTACTTCAGTTATAATAAGCACCCTTACCTCATCTTCAAGAGACATTTCAAAGAATCAGACGGTGAATCGTTAAATCTTAATATTCCGTCATTAAGGATTCCGAAGGGTAAGATAATCGGTCTTGTCGGCCCGAACGGTACCGGCAAATCCACGTTCTTGAGGTGTCTTTGCGGTTTGGAGCGTGACTGCAGGGGTAAGATATCAGTTGGTGGGAAAACATTTAAGGGCAGAGATCGCCTTAAGATCTGTTATATGGTCATGCAGGATGTTAACCACCAGCTCTTTACGGATAGTGTTAAGTCCGAAGTAATGCTTTCCATGATTGATAAAGATGAGAAACGCTGTGACGAGATATTAGAGAACCTGGGGCTTCTGGAATATAAGGAGACGCATCCCATGGCTTTGTCAGGCGGGCAGAAGCAGCGTGTTGCGATAGCTTCTGCAATCGCTTCGGATGCTGAAATCCTGCTTTTCGACGAGCCGACATCAGGTCTGGATTACTCGCATATGGAAAAGGTAGGCATGCTTCTTAAGGAATTAGCCTCTCAGGGGGCTTCGGTTATCGTGTCTACTCACGATCCCGAGCTTATCTCGGAGTGCTGTGACTATATTCTGGGTATAAACCGCGGTAGGGCTGTGTATCTAAAAGAGAATAAGAAGCTCTAAATGCCTGAATTTATTGATTTTGAGAATCAAAATCAGTTTTGGTTTACAAAAATTAGTTTATATTAACTTTTTGACCATAGATAACCCTCTGTGGTTCTTAATCCTTGTCAAAAACATAGATGTAATATTACAGTTAGCGTGAACTAACATATAGTCAGAAATACTAACGGAGAGTGTAAAAATGCATATTGAAACAAAAGACTTAAAGAAGTCTTATGGCGAAGGCGGCAGTTTTGCCCAGGTTCTGAAAGGTATTAATATCAAGGTCGAGAAGGGCGAGATGTGCGTTATCCAGGGCACTTCAGGTTCCGGTAAATCCACGCTTCTTAATTGTATCGGCGGTCTTGACAGCATTGATTCGGGTAATGTTTCCGTGGCTGGCACGCTTATTGAAGGACTTAAGGGCGAACGCCTCTCGGATTACAGGAGAGATAATCTCGGATTCATCTTCCAGTTCTATAATCTTGTTCCGAATCTTACCGTAAGAGAGAACATCCAGGTGTGCGAATATCTGTCAAAGGACCCTCTTAATGTTGATGAACTCTTAGATATTCTTGGTCTTACAGAACATCAGAAGAAGTTCCCCTCACAGCTGTCAGGCGGCCAGCAGCAAAGGTGCGCGATCGCAAGAGCACTTGTTAAGAATCCGAAGGTGCTTCTCTGTGACGAACCGACGGGCGCTTTGGATTCAAGGACATCAAGAGATATCCTGGTCCTTCTGGAGAAGATCAACAAGCAGTACGGCACGACTATGCTGATCGTAACCCACAACAACTCGATAAAGAACATGGTAGACCATGTTATCTATCTGAAAGATGGAGAGATATACAAGGATTACTATAACGAAGTGAAAACCCCGGCAGCGGAACTGGAGGATCTCTGATATGGGGTGGATATTATTTAAAAGAGCGGTAAGAGATCTTAAAGCCGGCTGGGCAAGATACATAGCCTTATCGCTACTGATCATTTTCTCTATCTTTATCGTAACAAGCCTCATGGGCGCTGCAGCTACGGTAATCGATTACACGGAGTTAAGAGACAGGGAACTTTGCAGGGAAGACGGCGAGTTCTCTGTTTTCGTGCCCTTGCGTGATGAGGAGCTCTCGAAAATCACGTCCAGAGGAGTCTCTATAGAGAAGATGTTCTATGCTGATTATCCTTTAAACGATCAGCAGATATTAAGAGTCTTCAGGGTAAGGGAGAATATCAACAAAATATCAATAATCGAAGGCGCGCTTCCTGCAAATGACGGGGAAGCCGTTATCGAGAGGCGATTCTCTGAAGTAAACGGGATCAATACCGGCGATAAAGTGATGATCGCTGATAAAGAGTTTACTGTATCAGGAATCGGTGCGGCACCGGATTACAATAACCTCCTTAAAAAGGTCTCTGATTCGGTCGTTGACAGTAAATCCTTCGGCCTTCTTTTCTTAACTCCGAAAGCATATGAGGATCTGTATTCCACAGGAAGTTCCTTGTCTTCTGAAGAATATTACTACGCTTATCTTCTAAACGGCGCCATGAGCGAGGAAGAACTTAAGAATACGCTGGAAGATATAGAATTTAATGTCGATGATATCGATGACGAATATTTCAAAGAGTATTGGAAAAGACTGACTAAGAAAAAGGACGATCTTCTTGATGGCATAAAAGAGCTGAAAGACGGTGCTGACGAACTGGCTGACGGAGCCGAAGATCTTGCTGACGGCACCGGAGAGCTCAAAGACGGTGTAAAAGAGCTTAAGGATGCAGTGCCAGATCTTAAGAAGGGCGTAAAAGATCTTGATGACGGTGCTGCTGAGATGGAAAAGGGCGTCAAGGCATATACCGACGGTGTAGGCAAAGTGGCAACCGGCGCCTCACAGGTATCTGACGGAGCTTCCAAGCTTGCGAAAGGCACCAAGGCTTTAAATGAAGGCGCAAAGCAATACGGAAGTGCCGTTGACCAGTATGCCCAGGGCGCTGCTGCCATGGCTAAGAGCGAAGATCCCTATGTGGCAGGCGTTGCGGCTGGTCTTGCAGGTCCTGCAAAAGACCTGGCTGACGGTTATTCCCAGATCAAGAGCGGCGTTGCAGGAGTCGATTCCGGAGCGAAGTCATTGAGCAGCGGTGCTAATTCTCTTTATAACGGTATCAAGAAGCTGAAAGAGAACAGCAACGCATTAAGAAGCGGTGCAACCGCTCTTCACAAAGGCACATCAGCACTTAAGAAGGGTGCGGATGAACTCTCTAAAGGTATTAATGAGCTTTACGATGGCTCAGATGAATTAAATAAGGGCGCAAAGGATCTTGCAAAGGGAGCAAGAGAACTTTCTGACGGAGTAAATGAGCTCTCGGATGAGGCGAATGAACTCGTAGATGATGTTTTCGACATCAAGACATCCAATCTGATGATGTTTATGAACCACGATGATAATCCGAGGATCGATACGGCAGCAGATGACGTGCAGATCAATTATTCCGCGAGCATTATCTTCGGAATACTGCTCGTAGTGCTTTTCGCATACGTAATATCAGTATTCATCGTTCATACGATCGATCAGGAAAGCTCGGTCATAGGCGCTCTTTATTCAATGGGAGTAAAGAGAAGAACGCTCACGTTAAGCTATGTCGCAGTACCGGTCATCGTGACTTTTGTCTCCGGCGTGATCGGCACATTGATAGCTGTTCTGACTCCTGCGGGAATAGAAGCACAGCTTGCTGATTCTTTGGGCTACTACTCGATGCCTAAGCTGGAAGTCGAGATAACACCTTTTATTCTTATTTATGGCCTTGTAGTACCTCCGGTAACCGCATTTATCGTAAATGTTCTTGTTATCCGCAAGAGGCTTAAGAAGACACCTCTGGCGCTTCTCCGCAATGAGAAGAAAGCCGTCCGCGGCAAGGAACTTAATATTAAAGGCCTGAAGTTCATTAACCTGTTCAGGATCAGACAGATGCTTCGTGAGATCCGCGCAGGACTTGCAGTCATCCTCGGTCTATTCATGAGCCTTCTTGTAGCCTTCATGTCGCTCAACACCTATGTGTACTGCGGAAAAGTCAAAGACTACTATGTAAGCCAGACTAAATACGAATACATGTACAACTACAAATACCCGACAGAGGAAGTGCCTGAAGGCGGATATGAGGCCATTGCACAAGGCTTTAAGAAAGAGATTTACGGTTATACATTCGATGTCACTCTTATGGGTATAACGAAGGATAATCCGTTCTTTGATACCGGAGATCTTCCGGATAATGACTCAGACATCGTATTAAGTTCTGCAGTGGCTATCAAATATAACCTTTCTGTAGGCGACGAGTTTACTCTCAAGGATACCAACGGAGGCAGATTATATGCTTTCAGGGTGTCGAATATATTCGATTATTCCGCGTCGATGATGGTGTTCATGGACATAGACAGAGCAAGGGATATGTTCGGCCTGGCTGACGATTACTACAATGTCGTTTTCTCAGATCACGCCCTTGATATCGACAGCGGAAGGCTTTATTCCACTGTCTCGAAAAGCGAGATCGAGAAATCCGCCGGCATCTATTCCGACATGATGGGACCTATGATCATAACCATGTCGACGGGCTCTGCAGTAATCTTTGTTGTCGTAATGTATCTCATGATAAAGATGATGATCGACAGATCGTCATTCAATATATCGCTCATGAAGATCTTTGGATTCAGGAGAAGAGAAGTCCGGAAGATGTATCTTGACGGCAATTTCTATATGGTCGCAATAGGCGCACTTATCGTAATACCGCTTTGTAAGATGATCATGGATTACGTCTATCCGAGATATCTCGTAAGCAATGTAGGCGTCGGTATAAGACCGGATTATCCGCCTGAGATGTATGTGGCGATCTTCGGAGTGATCATAGGACTTTACCTGATAATAAATCTGGTTCTTACAAACAGGATAAGAAAGATAACACCGGCAGAAGTATTAAAGAACAGGGAGTAATTATGTTTAAGACAACGATTAAAGTAGACGGAATGATGTGCGGGATGTGTGAGGCACATGTAAGTGACGCAATAAGAAAAGCGGTTCCTGAAGCTAAGAAGGTGAAGGCTTCCAGAACAAAGAAAGAAGCAACATTTATAAGCGATGAGCAGGCCGATCCCGTTCTTATGGAAAAGACCATAAAGGATATTGGCTATGATTTCCTCGGATGCGTATCTGAACCTTATAAGAAGAGGGGGATATTCGGATGACATTTGATGAGATGGGAAACATTCAGGGCAAGACTCTGATGCTCCTGCCCGGCACATGCTGCGACTGGCAGTCTAACTTCTTAAACGTCATAGATGAGCTTAAAGAGAAGTATCATCTGATCTGCGTTAACTACGACGGCTTTGACGGAAGTGATCTTATCTTTCCGGATATGATCACTGTTACGGAAAAGATAGAAAAATACATCATGGATAACTTTGGCGGCAGGATCGACGGTGCGCTTGGTTCTTCTCTCGGAGGGACCTTTGTCGGACAGCTGATCATGCGTGAAAACGTTCACGTTGACCACGGGATCTTCGGAAGCTCAGATCTCGACCAGAGCGGCGTCCTGGCTGCAAAACTGCAGGCAGCACTGGTAACACCTCTGCTTACAGGCGTAACAAAGAGCGAGAAGAAAAAGCAGAAGACGAAGAAGATGATGATGGATTCTTTCGAGATGAGTGATGAGGTTGCAAATTCTTTCATCGAAGCATTCTCGAAGTTCGATGTCAGATCGATAAAGAATGAATACTACACAGACCTTCTGACTCACTTAAAAGACGATATACATGTTGAAGGTACGACAGCTCATTTCATCTATGCGAACAAGATGGGCGAGAAATACCTGAAGAGATATCTCAAGTATTTCCGTGATCCGGACATCAGGGAGTTCGACATGCAGCATGAGCAGTGGCTTTTCGGTGAGAGAAAGTACGCTGAACCAGTTCTTAAAGCGATCGATGAATTCATGGAGATATAAGACTTATGAACGATAAGGAATACAAGGAAATATCGATAAAGGAATTCACCAAGGCAGCAAGTGTTTATGAGACTGACCAGGCCGGCGTCTACAAGATGTGCAAGAAGGATTATCCTGATGTGCTTGCCGAACTGGAGAAGGAACCTTTTGACAGCTTACTTGACTGCGGCTGCGGAACCGCACCGATGATCTCTCTGTTATATGAGAAATATCCCGAAAAGCATTACACCGGGATCGATCTGACACCCAAGATGATCGAGGTAGCAAAAGCAAAGAATATACCCGGCGCAGAATTTGTCGTAGGTGATTGTGAGAACCTTCCTTTTGAAGAGAACTCTTTTGATGCAGTTATCTGCTGTGAGAGTTTCCATCACTATCCGAATGTGCAGGATTTCTTCAACAGCGTTTACAGGGTGCTTAAGCCGGGCGGAAGACTGATCCTTCGCGACATGACGATGAACGGTAAGGCAACGAGGTGGTTTTGCAACCACATAGAGATGCCTCTTATCAATCTTATAGGTCACGGTGATGTAAGGATCTACGGAAAAGAAGATGTGGATATGCTTTGCAGGAACGCGGGTCTTAAGATGGAACTTTTTGAGAAGCGCGGATTCTGCAGGCTTCACAGCGTGGCAAGAAAACCCCGTTAAGGAATATATCTATGGCATCAAATAACAGGAAGCTGGCTTTAGCCGGAATTATCGGAACTATTGTATATGCAGTTGCTGATCTGTTCCTTTATCTCGGAACTGACATAGCATCTGATAGTAAGCTGTCGCTGTGGCAGGTCCCTGAGTGGCGCCTCATGACATCGATGTGGATCGGTGTAATAGGAAGCCTGCTGCTTCTTCTGGGATTCATAAGCCTTGCAAGGATGTTTATTAAGGTGTTCGGGAAGGCAGGCAAATTCCTGATTATTCCTGCGTTCCTTTGTATCGGCGGCGTGCTCTATATGCATTTTGCTTTGGGCGTTTACGCTCCGCTTACATATAATTCAGCTGTCAAAGCAGGCATTACGGCTGAGCAGTTTTCGGTTCTTCTGGCAAATGCTGAGAGCTATCTTAATCCGCTTACGATCATATTGGTCATACTTGGTTACTCTACTGAGATAGTACTTATCTTCGGAATCTTAAGCGGAAAGTTCGGCCTTAGGAAAAGGCTTGTATCATTTATGTTCGGCGGCTACGCGCTTGTAGTACTGGTGTTTGCTTTAATTGCAAAACTTACCGGTGAATACGGTATCTTAGGCTCTGTCGAGAGCCTTCTCGAAATGACGTTTTTCATTCCGGCTTATATCTATTGGCGCAAGGACGAAAAGAAATGCTCGTAACAGTTGTTCTTTCTCTGATCGGATGCACTGCGTTTTTCCTGATGATACTGGGTGTCACGGTCACTTTGCCGTCACCGAAGCTTATCAGTTTCTTTCCTGAAGATGTGCAGGAGAGACTGCGCCCACGTGTCGAGAACAAGCCGATGACTTTTAAGAGGTTCATGGGCTGGGTGATCCTTGCGGCGTTTTGCATTCTGTATATAGGATTATTCGTCTATGGCGCTGCTGACGGAATAAAGAACGGGTATTCGTTCTGGCAGTTTCTTTTGCGTTTCCTGATAATCGGCGCGTCAATTAAAGTCTTTGACATAGTGTTTTTTGATTATTTCATATTGACCAGAACAAGATTCTTCCAGCACTTTTTCCCTGAAACAGAAGGATGCAAAGGCTGGAAAGACTTTGGCTTTAACCGTAAGCAGCAGATAAGGCAGTGCATCTTGATACCGGTATGTTGTCTGATCATTGCTCTAATATGCACATTTTTGTGAGGTGATATTATGCAGATACTTATCACGTTATTACTTGCAGTAATGATGATGGCAGGGCTCTTTCTGCTTCTTCTGGGAGGCGTTGGGTTTGTGCAGAATAAGAGCTTTTTCTCATCTGCTCCAAAGGAAGTAAGAGACGCGGTCCCGGACACAAAACCGGAAAGATTCAAGGGCCAGCATATAGTCGGATGGATAATTATCATCCTGGCCTTTGCATTGATGATTGGAGCAATCGTTATCGGCGCTGTAATGGGCATCCGTGATGGTCTTTCATTCTGGCAGCTTTTTGGAAGGTTCCTCATCATGCTCCTGCTCCTTAAAGCTTACGATATCGGCTTTTTTGACTGGGTGCTGCTCTGCAATGCCGGATTCAATTTCTTCCCGAGTTTCTATCCTGAGTGCAAGCCTGTGCTGTGCCATTATCTTTTCGGTTACAACTGGAAAACACACCTTGCACACGTTATCGCATTCTTTCCGATATCAGCGCTTATTGCCTGGATCTGCACACTGTTCTGAGGCACAACATGGAACATATTCAATTAGATAAACTGTCTTACAGAAAGGGTGTTAAGAAGTGGCTTCGTTCCCGTTATGGAGATGAAGCTGAAAACATCTGGAAAAAAGTTGAAGATAACTACAATGAATACCTGAAAACCTGTCCTGATTACGGTGGCTCTAAGAACGGCCACAGCAGGGCGATCTATGGCGGTCTTCTTGTTTTCGCATTATATCCCGCGTTGCCTGATCAGCCGCCGGTCTCTGAACTTCAGGATATGGTCTATGAGATGTTCATGTCTCCTTATAAAAAGCTCGGAAAGATATTCAATCTGAACCGTACGCGCGACATGTGGCTCATCGATAAAGTCTTCCGCAAGAGCGGTAACAGAGACCGGAAAGATGCTGTTAGATATCCGGCCGGATTCATTAATGTGGATGCTCCTTATGACAAGGCAGATCATGCGGCAAGATACAGCTTTACGCAGTGTCCGAATGCCGAGTTCGCGAAATCACACGGACTTCTTCATGTGCTGCCTCTCCTTTGCAACAGTGACTACTGGGGAATAAGTCAGATCCATGGAGCACTCATAAGGAAAGGTACCTGCGGCAACAGTTCTGTCTGCGATTATCTTGTCGTGGGGGACAAGAATCCGATAGCAGATAAGTACAGGACTGTGACAGATGAAAAAGGTTTTATCGTCAGCAGGGAAAAGTGAAAGGATGAATAAAAATGATAGATGACAATAAAAAGAAAAGACGTGAAACGGTATTTGTCTTCGGATTTATCTCATTGCTTTTGTGCGGTGTAGGTGACTGGCTTATAGGCTACGAACCTGAAGGCGGGCTGCCGATCGTGTTTGGCATTACCACTACTGCCATCGCAGATGTTCCGGTATGGTTTTATGTGTTGTCATTCTTTCTCGGGATACTCTCGGGATTCGGATGTCTTTATTTCGCGCCTGCGATAATGGAATTTCTGGATATCAAGGGCATTTCCAAAGATTCGAAAATGTATAAGCTCATGAGATTCGGCTTAAAGTCCGCTCCCATGATGTTCGTATCTTTTCATTGTGCATGCTGCATCTGTCTTCTGATGCTGCAGACGGCTCTTCGCGCAGGACTTGATGTCAGCAAGGCAGATCCGGTATATATGCTTACCGTTGCTGTTTCTATGTTGCCGTTCCTGATCTGGTGTTTCCTGTGTGATATACCCGTAACGGTCGCTTATATGTATTTCGCATTAAAAGGAAAGCTGGGGATCAATAAAGCTGCTTTCATATTATGTCCGATAGGACTGAGCATCGTTTCCAAGATAATTGCAGCAGGAGTGGCCGCTTTGGGAAGCAGGCTGGCTTTCCTTGCCGCGTGCGGAGAATCGTGGGGATGGGCATTTATGTGCCTGGCATTGTATTTTGCTGTAAAGAAACTTCGACTGACAGGAGGCAAAAATGAGCGTAGTTAAGATCCTTTTCCTGATCGCAATAGCAGGGCATCTTATATGCGGATGCTGTGACTGTCTGATCACATATGTTCCGGGCGGCAAGAAACTTGATGTTACGAAGATGTCTGACAATAAGATACTTTCTGAAACATTCGAGAAAATGCCCTTAAGAAATCCATTGATCTCAATGCTTGCAGGCTGTCTTGCTCTTCTTATGGTCGCTTGCGGTTATTATGGGCTCTATCTGTGGATGTCTGGGTTCTCGAAAACATTTGCAGTGATAATCCTCATTGCGACGGGAGTCCTTTTATCATTCGGCGTTGCACACCATGTGTTCTGCGGTGCAGGGGAATGGTTCTATGTGCAGATGGGAAGGACCGATGAAGCCAGAAAAGCGGTAGTGAAGTTCATGAAGGATACATCACTTACCATGATCGGCTGCTATATCGGAATGATCACACTCGGTGTGGTCCTCTTTATCGCTGTCGTAAGCGGTGCCACTTCACTTCCTCAGTGGGCATGTGTGATAAATTTCATTCCTATCGCAGCAATCCTTTTTATTACGAGGATCGGTGGTGCATCGAACTGGAGCGGAGCAGTTATGTTCTTGGGCCTGATGCTTCTCATCTGATTAAAGAGATATAGTCAATAAAAAGCCCGGAAATATGGCTTTTCCGGGCGATTATTTATGTTACTGACCGTAACAAAAGATCATGAATCAGACGGCGATCATGTACAGATAGAGGAAAGATTATAAACATGATACTATTAAGCGTTTGACGTCCGAGACAGGTTTTTATGGCATGCAAATATAATACAGGCTAAAACCCACCAAATCAATAGGAATTAACAAACAATCTGGAAAAAATCTGTCGGAAAACTTGAAAACAGTATATATAAATCAGCTCGAAAAGTGAAGCAAACGTTAAGGATACAGGCGTCTTCCGGATAATCCTGCCTGTCTGATAGGAAATATCTTTCATTTCAATCAAATCTTTTATTGACATCTCAGAAACAAATTGGTATATTCTTTGTCGGTTAGTTAAGACTAACAGATGTAAATGCGGAATAACCGAAGGAAACTTCTAGAAAGGAATCTTCCGATGTTTGACGAGGTGGTGGTGAGAAATTGTGCACCTACTCTTGCGGGCATAAAGGTAGGCAGTCTGTTCAACTGTATCGGACAGACGAACGAATACACTTTGGAACATGTCCGTTCTCTTAACATCAGACTCCATCCTTACGGTGTTCGCCTCATTCCGGTCTGTTCTGACAATAAGCCTTCTCTGGTCTATATGTACCGTCCGGAGAAACTCCGCAGGTACTTTTTGGAAGAAGACGTCAGAGATCTTCTTTCGGAATTCGGGTATGAACCTGAAGACATGGAAGGATGTGTAAAGGCACTTATAAGCAGGCTTTTCGAGTCCGACGAATTTCCGCATGAGATTGGACTGTTCCTTGGGTATCCGTCAGAGGATGTAAGAGGCTTTATCGATAACAATGCATGCGGCTCTAAGTGCATCGGATGCTGGAAAGTTTACGGCGATGTTGATGAAGCTAAAAAGCGCTTCGCTCTTTATAACAAGTGCACATCGGTTTACTGCAGAAGGCTTAGGGAAGGATGCACCATAGAAAAGTTAACAACGGCGTGCTGACGCCATAGAAAGGAAATATATAAATGAAAACAGCAGTTGTTTTTTGGAGTGGTACAGGCAATACAGAAGCTATGGCAAACGCTGTAGCTGACGGTATGAAGGAGAAGGGAGCAGAGGTATCTGTTCTTGGTCCTTCTGATTTTACAGCAGATAAGGTAGCTGAGTTCGATGCAATCGCATTCGGTTGTCCTGCAATGGGCGCCGAGGTTCTTGAGGAAGGCGAGTTCGATCCCATGTTCACGGCAATCGAAGGTTCTCTTTCAGGCAAGAAGATCGCACTCTTCGGTTCTTACGGATGGGGCGACGGTGAATGGATGAGAAACTGGGAAGACCGCTGCAAGGCAGCAGGTGCAAACCTTGTATGTGACAGCGTTACGGTTAACGATGCACCTGACGCTGACGGTGTTGAGAGCTGCAAGAAGTTAGGCGCAGCACTTGCATCTTAATATTTTTCAGATCAGAAAAACTGATCAGAACGGGAGTAAAAATGAGTTACAGAATCGTACTTATAAGACACGGTGAATCTGAATGGAACAAGGCCAACCTTTTCACAGGCTGGACCGATGTTGATCTCTCGGATGCCGGAAGAGAAGAAGCAAAGAACGGCGGAAGACTTCTTAAAGAAGAGGGTATCTCTTTTGATGTATGTTTCACATCTGTTCTTAAGAGAGCTATTCATACGGCAAATCTTGTCCTTGACGAGATGGATGAGATCTATATTCCCCAGATCAAGTCATGGAAGCTTAATGAACGCCACTATGGCGCTCTGCAGGGCTTAAACAAGTCTGAGACAGCTGAGAAATACGGCGAGGATCAGGTAAAGATCTGGAGACGTTCTTTCGATGTAAAACCTCCGGCATTGGAAGAAGATGACGATAGAAATCCTGCAAAGCAGCCTGCTTACAAATATGTTGATAAGTATTTCCTGCCTTTGACAGAGAGCCTCGAGACAACGATCGAGAGAGTCATCCCTTATTATCTTGAGACTATCGTTCCGGAGATCCGTGCAGGAAAGAGCGTTCTTATCGCTGCTCACGGAAACTCTTTAAGAGCTCTCGTTAAGTATCTCGATAACATTTCTGATGAAGATATCTTGGGTCTTAATATTCCTACCGGAACACCTCTTGTATATGAGCTCGGTGATGACTTCAAGGCTATAAGCCACCGTTATCTTGGTGACCAGTCTGCCATTGAAGCGAAAATGAAAGCAGTTGCAAATCAGGGCGCTAAAAAGGCGAACTGAAATAATACAAATCTCATTTGAGATGAAGGAGATCAACATGAACTTTTTGGAAATCGTAAATGTTTACGGAAGAGAGATCCTCGATTCCAGAGGAAATCCTACAGTTGAAGCTGAAGTAACTCTTTATGACGGTACAATCGGAAGAGGAACAGCTCCGAGCGGCGCTTCCACGGGCGAATTCGAGGCTCTGGAATTAAGAGACGGTGACAAGTCAAGATATCTCGGAAAAGGTGTTTCCAAAGCCGTAGAGAATATCAATACGGTAATCTGCGATGCCATCACAGGACTTGATGCTTCAGATATCTATGCTGTTGATAAGGCAATGATCGAGGCGGACGGAACCAAGGATAAGTCCAATCTTGGTGCTAACGCGATCCTTGCTGTATCTATTGCAACAGCAAGAGCAGCAGCAAATGCTCTTGATATCCCGCTCTACAGATTCTTAGGCGGCGTACAGGGCACAAAATTACCTGTTCCTATGATGAACATCTTAAACGGCGGTGCTCACGCAGACAGCGCTGTTGATACACAGGAATTCATGATCATGCCGGTTGGCGCTCCTTCATTCAAGGAAGGCTTAAGATGGTGTGCTGAAGTATTCCACACATTGAAGAAGCTTATTAAAGAGATGGGCGATGTTACTGCTGTAGGCGATGAGGGCGGCTTTGCTCCCAATAAGCTCGACAGTGACGAAGCTGCTATCGAGAAGATCCTTGAAGCCATTAAGGCTGCAGGTTATGAGCCCGGCAAGGACTTCATGATCGCTATGGATGCCGCTTCTTCCGAGTGGAAGAGTGAGAAGGGCAAGGGCTTCTACCATCAGCCCAAGTCAGGCAAGGATTTCACATCAGACGAGCTCATCGCTCACTGGGAGTCCCTTGTTGATAAGTATCCTATCATCTCCATCGAGGACGGCCTTGATGAGGAAGACTGGGAAGGCTGGCAGAGGATGACTGCTAAGATCGGCAGCAAGATCCAGCTCGTAGGCGATGACCTTTTCGTAACAAACACAGAAAGACTCTCAAAGGGAATCTCTCTTGGTGCCGGCAATTCCATTCTCATCAAGCTCAACCAGATCGGTTCTGTATCTGAGACACTTGAAGCTATCAAGATGGCTCATAAGGCCGGTTATACTGCAATTGCTTCTCACAGATCTGGTGAGACAGCAGACACCACTATCGCTGATCTTGCTGTAGCTCTTAATACATGCCAGATCAAGACAGGTGCTCCTTCACGTTCTGAGAGAGTAGCGAAATATAACCAGTTGCTGAGAATCGAGGAAGAATTAGGCGACGCAGCAGATTATCCGCAGATGCGCGCATTTAATATCAAGAAATGATTTCTCCTCTGTTTATACATCATGTCTAGGGGGGCTGCCGTCTTGATGAGGCGGCAGTCCTTCTCCCTTTTTAAGTAATAACAGGAGGTTTTATGGTCCTTAGAGAATCAGGGCAAATGTATCTTGAATCCGTATTGGTGCTTTCTGAGAAAGGAGAGCCGGTACGTTCATTGGACGTTGCAAATCACTTGGGTTTTTCGAAGCCGAGCGTAAGCCGTGCTATGGGAAAACTTAAGACCGAGGGCTATATAAAGATCGATCCCCAGGGATATATTACACTCACGGAAAAAGGTGAGAGCATCGCAAGGAACATATATGAGAAGCGCATTGTTCTGAAGGAATTCATTATGTCTTTAGGAGTTAATGAGAAGACCGCAGAAACTGATGCATGCAGGATCGAACATGTATTGAGCGATGAATCGTTTGCAGCATTAAAGGAATACAGAAAACAATGATCATATAAAACAATCTCAACCCGGATAGCACTATAGTACAAACGGGGAGCCTCAAGTAATTTGAGACTCCCCGTTCTGGTGTTGGGATGGTGCCTTTGATCAGTTGTTGGCAATGATTATGTTGTTCAGTACACCTTCAAGATATTCCTGTTTTCCTGAACAGGGAACAGCAGGTGCCTTGAGTTCAGCGGCTCTGTCTGCAAGCTCAGCAAGCGTGACATTTCCGGATCTTACTTTCTGGCCGAGCTCGGAATTGAATGAAGAGTAGCGCTCTTCGATATTCTTCTCGAGTCTGCCGTCTTCGATGATCTCAGCAGCCTTAAGGAGACCGAATGCGAATGAATCCATTCCGAGGATGAATGCGTGGAACATGTCTTCGTAAGTGTTGCTGGGTCTTCTGTTTTTGGAATCGAAGTTGATTCCTACAGGAAGTCCGCCGTTCTTAACGATCTCGTACATAGCAAGTGTCGTGTCATAGATGTTGCTGGGGAAGCAGTCTGTATCCCAGCCGAGCATGACATCGCCCTGGTTGGCATCTATTGAGCCGAGCATTCCGTTGATGCGGCTGATTCTTAATTCATGCTGGAATGTGTGTCCTGCAAGTGTTGCGTGGTTAGCTTCGATATTCATCTTGAAGTCTTTATCAAGACCGTAATCTCTTAAGAATCCGATAGCTGTTGCTGCATCGTAATCGTACTGGTGTTTCATGGGTTCCTTCGGCTTAGGTTCGATAAGGAATGTTCCGTTAAATCCGATGCTTCTTCCGTAATCACGTGCGATCTTCATTAATGTGGCGATGTTTTCCTGTTCGAATTTTACCTGAGTGTTGAGAAGAGTCTCATAACCTTCTCTGCCGCCCCAGAATACATAGCCCTTACCGCCGAGCTTAACAGTAAGCTCTATGGCCTTCTTGACCTGTGCTGCAGCGAAGCAGTAAACATCAAGGCTGTTGGTGCTTCCGGCACCGTTCATGAATCTCGGGTTGGAGAACATGTTTGCTGTGCCCCAGAGACACTTGATATCTGTGCCCTTGGTCTTCTCGAGAATGTAGTCAGAGATCTCATCAAGTCTTCTGTTGGTCTCATTGATGTCATCAGCTTCAGGTACAAGGTCTACATCATGGAAGCAATAGTACTTGATGCCAAGCTTTCTCATAAACTCGACACCTGCATCAACCTTGGCCTTGGCATGTTCCATTGTACCTTCGGAAGCAGCACCGAATCTCTTGTCGGCTGTTCCTCTTCCGAACATATCAGTACCGTTGGCGCAGAGATTGTGCCACCAGGCCATTGCGAAGGGGAGATGCTCACTCATCTTCTTGCCGAGAACGACACGGTCTGCATCATAGTACTTAAATGCAAACGGGTTCTTGCTCGAACTTCCTTCGAATTTGATCTCGGGAATGCCCTCGAAAATTTCACTCATTGAAATTATCCTCCTGTATCTATTTTCAAAAATGTTAGTTATGACTAACTTATGTTATGATATCACTTTTTCAGGATTATTCTTTGCATTTAATGTGCAAGATTGAGAATGATTTTTTAGGTATTCTGAATGCCCGCGGATATATTACATTTACCCCCAAATGTAATATATTGTTGCGGCTCGAAAAATGATTTTCATTCGGGAATAAAAAGCTCAAAAACGCACAAAATTCAACGATTTTTTAGCATTATCAGAGTCCTGCGCCCTTTAAAACCCACCAGGTTGATATATAATTCTTTTGAAGTTAGTCATGACTAACATTAATTTGGAAATGGGGTTACATAAATGGCACTTTTAGAAATCAAAAATCTCAAGGTTGCAGTAGAGGACAAGACGATCCTTAACGGTGTTGATCTCAAGATCGAACCGGGTGAGATCCATGTCCTCATGGGACAGAACGGTGTGGGCAAATCCACTCTCGTTTCAGCTGTAATGGGCGATCCTTCATACGAAGTGGAGGACGGACAGATCCTTTTCGATGGTGAGGACATTACCGATGCTTCGCCTGATGAGAGAGCAAGAAAAGGAATCTTCATGTCGTTCCAGAATCCTCTGGAGATCCCCGGAGTCACGATGGAGAATTTCTTAAGAACAGCAAGAGGTTCTATCAGGGGAACAAAGGAAAAGATCGTTACATTCAGACGCGAACTCGAAGAGAAGATGGATGCTCTCGGTATGGATCACGCATATGCGGACAGATACCTTAATGTGGGATTCTCCGGCGGTGAGAAGAAGAAGGCAGAGATCCTGCAGCTCCTTATGCTTCAGCCGAAGCTCGCTTTCCTCGACGAGACGGATTCAGGTCTTGATGTCGATGCGGTAAAGACCGTAACTCAGGGAATCAGACACTTCCATAACAAGGAAAATTCTCTTGTCATCATTACACACAATGCGAGCATTCTTGACGGACTTGATGTCGACAAAGTACATGTTATCGGCAAGTGCAGGATCTTAAGAACAGGAGACAGAAGTCTTATCGACAGGATCAATGAATTCGGTTATGCCTCAGTAACGGAAGAGGTGTGATCATGTTCGAAGTTGAAGAGAAAACAAGGGTGGATGCGATTGACCGCACCATGTACGATTTTAAGGACAAACTTGATCCTGCCATGATCGTCGATTCAGGTCTTACGGAAAAAGTTGTAAGACAGATCTCACTGGAAAAGGAAGATCCTGATTGGATGACCGAATTCAGGCTTGAATCACTGAAAACTTATAATTCGTTGGACATCCCCACATGGGGACCGCCGATCGACGGACTTGATATGGATAACATCATTACCTATGTCCGTCCAAAGGGTGAGATGAGCGCGAAGTGGGAAGAGGTTCCGGAAGACATCAAGAATACATTCGAGAAGCTCGGTATTCCTCAGTCCGAGCGTTTATCGCTTGCCGGAGTAGGAGCCCAGTACGATTCTGAGATCGTATATCATAACGTCCGCAAAGAAGTTGAAGAACAGGGCGTTGTCTATACCGATATCGAGAGTGCGTTAAAAGGTGATATGGCAGATGTCGTAAGATCACACTTCATGAAGCTGATACCTCCCACGGACCATAAGTTTGCTGCTCTTCACGGTGCTGTGTGGTCAGGCGGATCCTTCGTATATGTTCCGAAGGGTGTATCGGTTGAGATCCCTCTGCAGTCTTACTTCAGACTCAATGCACCCGGTGCAGGTCAGTTCGAGCACACTCTCATTATCGTTGAAGACGATGCATATCTGCACTTCATCGAAGGATGTTCGGCTCCTAAGTACAATATCGCAAACCTTCATGCAGGATGCGTTGAGATCTATATTGGAAAGAATTCACGAGTCAGATATTCGACGATCGAGAACTGGTCCAAGAATATGTATAACCTGAACTCCAAGCGTGCGCTTGTTGAAGAGGGCGGAATAATCGAATGGGTATCCGGATCTTTCGGTTCTCACACATCCTATCTTTATCCGATGAGTATCCTCAAAGGGGATAATTCCAGAATGGAGTATACGGGTATTACTTTTGCCGGTGAAGGTCAGGAACTTGATACGGGCGCTAAGGTAATCCACATGGGAAGGAATACGAGTTCTCATATCACGACCAAGTCGATCTCGAGGGATGGCGGCAAGTCGAACTTCAGGTCCGAAGTCAAGATCAACCGTGAAGCTGAGAACAGTAAGTCTGCAGTTACATGTGAGTCCCTGATGCTCGATGACCAGTCCAGATCAGACACGATACCTGTATCTGATATCAGAAACAGTAAGGTCGATATCGGTCACGAAGCAAAGATCGGAAGGATCAGTGAAGATTCGATCTTCTATCTGATGAGCAGGGGCTTGTCTGAAGACGATGCAAAAGCCCTTATCGTAGGCGGTTTTGCCGAACCGATCGCGAAAGAACTTCCGGTCGAGTATGCGGTTGAGATGAACAATCTTATCAATCTTGAGATGAAAGGCAGCATAGGCTGACAGGTATTGTGTTATGAGTTACAAAGTAAATACTATTCCGATGCCTACATGGAACCACCTGAAGGTTAACTATGCACCGGAAGTTTTCGAGAGAGACATAAATAATCCCAAAAAGCTGAAAAAATATTCCGTAAGTCCTGTTTTCGATGACATGGTAAGCGGTGCGGGAGCAGATTTTGACAACGACGTTAAAGTTAATGCATCGGTGATCAAGTGCAAGAGTGTGGCTGCAAAAAGCGGGGATAACACTTTCGTATCAGAATATAAGGAAGGCGTTGTAAGAGAATGCCTTGAAGTATTTGAAGGAGCCGAAGCCGAGCTTGTTCAGATAATTGATTCTGAGAATGAAGAGCAATTGGATATCCTGACACAGGTCTATGCTCACAGGGACGCTAAAGTAAAGCTCTACCTGCTTAATCTGTCGGGTATCAGGTCAGATGTGAGGAGCGGTGTTGCAATTAAAGCCGAAGAAAACGCTGATATTGAAGTGGTCAGGATTGCTATTGGAAGCCTCCGTGCACTTTACGGAATCCGTTCAGAGCTTATCGGTGATAACAGCCGCTGCAACGTAACAACGGCATATCTCGCAGATAACGATGAGATTCTTGATATGAACGACAGCACGAACTTCTACGGCAGGGAAACTTTCTCTGAGATCAAGGCAATCGGACTTTTGTCCGGGCGTGCCTATAAGACTCTGAGGGAGACTGTCGATTTCAAGCGCGGTTGCGTACATGCGATCGGCCATGAAGGTGAGGATACCGTCATGCTTTCCGATGAAGTAAAGAATCTTACGACACCCCTTATCCTCTGCGGAGAAGAGTGGGTCGAGGGAATGCATGCGGCAACGACTACAAGGCTAGACGATGATATGCTCTTCTACCTCCAGTCGAGAGGTGTTCCACTCAGGGACGCAAAGCGCCTCATCATTGAATCGAGGTTCTCGCCTGTTGTCGACATGATCTGTAATGAAGATATTAAAAGCAGAGTTATGAAATCAATGGGAGAAAGACTCGATGCTCTCTCAGTATTATAAGAAAGACTTTAAAATACTTAATAAGCTCGAAAATGATATGCGCCTTGTATATCTCGATAACGCTGCGACTACGCAGAAGCCGGATGTGGTGCTGGCTGCCGTAAAGAGGTATTACACAGGCGATAATGCAAATCCCCACAGGGGCGTATACGAGCTCGCAATGAGAGCGACTGATGTACATGAAAATGCAAGAAAAGTAATTGCAGATTTTCTGAATGCTAAGCGGGATGAAGAGATAATCTTCACCCGCAACGCAACAGAAGCACTTAATATAGTTGCATACAGTTATGGTCTTGCTAATCTTAAAAAAGACGATGAGATCGCGGTTGCAGTATCGGAACATCACAGCAATCTTGTTCCGTGGCAGCGCGTTGCAGAGGTAACCGGAGCCAAAGTTGTATATCTTTATCCGGATGAAAAGGGCGAATATACAGAAGAGGAACTTACTTCAAAGATAGGACCTTCTACCAGGATCCTTGCCATGGCACAGGTGTCAAATGTTTTGGGAATCGAGAATCCGGTAAAGTCTGCTGTGAGGCTCGTTCATCAGAACGGCGGAATAGCGGTTATCGACTGTGCCCAGAGCGTTGCACACATGAAGGTCGATGTCAGGGATATAGATGCTGATTTTGCAGCATTCTCCGGACATAAGATCTACGGACCTATGGGAATAGGAGTTTTATACGGAAAGTATGAATTGCTGGATAAGATGCCTCCTTTCTTAAGTGGCGGAGACATGATATCCCATGTTCACGAGAGCGGCACGACTTATGCAAAACCGCCGAGAAAATTCGAAGCCGGAACCTGCAATCTCGGTGATGAAGCAGGGCTTGTCGAAGCAATACGCTATGTTGAGGTAATCGGTCTTGATAAGATCAGAGCTCATGAGAATGAACTCTGCATGAAGGCTTTAAGGGGCCTTGAAGAGATCGGCGGTATCGATATCTATCCGTCAGGTTCAGATAAGGCAAGGAGCCTCATCTCGTTTAATATCAGAGGAGTACATCCTCATGATGCGGCTACGATAATGGATTCTTTTGGTGTATGCGTACGCGCAGGACACCATTGCGCCGAGCCGTTAATGGAGAGGCTTGGTATCGGATCATGTCTCCGTGCGAGCTTCGCTTTATATAACGATGAGGAAGATGTTGATATTTTTCTGCGCTCTGTTGAGCAGACAAGGAAGGTGATGGGAATTGGATCTTAAGAGCTTGTATTCTCAGATCATTACGGAAAACAGCCGTGCTGCTCACAACAGAAGACCTGTGCCCGGCGCAACTGTTAGTCTTGAAGGCAACAATCCTTCCTGCGGCGATGATATAGTTCTTCAGGTCAAGATCGAAAACGGCATCGTCGAAGACATTGGCTTTATTGGTTCGGGCTGCGCAATATCGCAGGCATCCGCATCTCTTATGATCGATCTTATAAAAGGTAAGACCGTTGAAGAGGCAAAAAGCCTTGTAGATCTTTATCTGCGCATGATAAAGGGTGAAGCAGATGAGAAGGAGTATATAGACGGACTCGAAGACTGCTCTGCTCTGGCCGGCGTAGCGAAAGTGCCTGCAAGAGTCAAGTGCGCTGTGCTCGCGTGGCACACTTTAGAAGACGCACTTAATCAATAACTGACTTTAGGTAAGCACACACCAATTTTTCAATCTGTCCATGCGTGGTATAATCAATGCGTTTGGGGTAATTCCCGGACTGAAATATATCTTAAACTTTGGGGAGATATTTATGAGAAAGACAAAGATCTGCGCTCTGGCTTTAAGCGCATGCATGGCACTTGGTGTTTTCGCAGCATGTGATGATCCCAATGCTACAACAACTACAACAACAGAGAGCTCTGCTTCCGTTTCTTCAAGTGAAGCACCTATTGTGTTTACTGATGAATCTTCCGTAGCAACTGCATCCACTGAACCGACTTTGGAGAAGATGATTTTCGAAGGCGATGCACAGACAAATGCTAACACCTTCATTACTAACTTTACTGAGGTGTTTTTCCCTGACTACAGCAAGGATACAGCAACTCTTGAGCAGTATCTGAACTTTGCGCACATTCATTTCAAGGTCAATGCGCAGGATAAGATCAAGTATGAGAACTTAGCAGAAGGCGATTTTGAGACCATCGCTTTTGCAGACATTTTAGCTACTGTCGGCAAGTATTTCTCTGTCGGTGTAAGTGAAGATGAATGCAAGGCGCTTCCTGCTCCTTCAAAGGATATTACAGGTCCTGCATATAAGGATGGAAGGGTCTGGTTCCGCGGCGGTGCAGGTGAGAGCTACAGTGCTATAGGTATCGTTGATTATGCACTTAATTCAGGTGATGGTAACTTAACTTTGGAATTCACCATCTATCAGATCAAGTGGGAAGTCTATAACGAGTTAAGAGGTGACGATATCAAGAAGTATTATAAGCTCACACCCGAGCAGGCAGCAGCCGATAATACGCTTGAGAAGGTCGGCACAGGTACTGCATATGTCGGCATAGGCCAGTCAGGCAGTTACTATCTCCTTAACTACAAGACAAAGTCTGTTTAACGTTTTGTGAAATGCTAAAGATAAGAGGATGCCATGGCATCCTCTTTTTAGTTGTATCTTAATTCTTCGATCTCTTCTGTGACGCGGTACTGCACGACTTTTTTATCTTCATCGAGCGAATCGAAATCAGCCTGCTGCGGAAAGCATAAACTGTCATCTGATGCTGAGAAATCAGTATTGGATCTGCTCTCCTGATAGTTTGGAAGAATAAGCGATTGAAGGTCCTTCACAGGACAGCTCTCGTTTCTCCTTGAATCATCCATCAGGAAGTAGTAGAGGTGAAGCAGGTCGGTGTGTTCTGTGTCTTTGAGCGCCCATGTGGGATCTGAATGGTATGCTTTCCCGTCGATGATCATATAGGTCCATGAGTGTGAGATGGAAGGGTCATAGCAGCCCACGCTGATTGCCTCGACGCCGCACTGAAGAAGCAGATGGGCATAAACTGCAGCGAGCTGAGCGCATAAGCCTTTCCTGTTCATCATCGTGTAGTAACAGGAATCGTCGTTGCCGTTAACGCCATAATCCTCGTAGATAAAGTTGCTTTCGATATAGTCGTAGAGCTTAAGGCACTTCTCGAAGTCTGTATCGTCTTTCTCAACGCAGCTGTTGATGATATCCATGACGGCCTTCTCGAATTCTGCCTGTCTTGCAACGAAGTCTTCAGCGGGCATCTGATAATAGATCCTGCCTGTGCCGTTCTCGAAAGGCACGGTGCCGTCTTTGCTTTCGCCTTCTATCATGAGACTTGCGGCAGGCATAAGAATGTAAAGCGTTCCCCAATATGTGCACCATTTGTAGGCTTCTTCGCTCGAGCACTTGAAGGTGGATTCTCCTTTGCGGAGCGCATCGCTCAGATTGTTAAACGATTCCCAGTAATCCTCCGGAATATCTCCTGAGAGAAATGATACATGCGGATGCGGATTGTATTCAAATAACTGCTTTTCTGTCCCGGTAGTTGTTATCTCCGGTTCAACTGAAGTCGTAAAACCGGATTGTTCAGAAGGCCCGCTTGGAACCGGTTCTGATATTTTTGTATTGCATCCTGAGATCAGGACAGCAGTTGTAAGCAAAATGCTGATTATTCTTTTATTCATGTCAGATACCCCCATATCTGCATTGATTATAGCAAAAGCAGAACGGCTCATTTGGGGAAGTATTGGGTAAATGCTATGATCTGTGTAATGTTATAATGACAAGCGGATTTTGATCATTCAGGGTAAGAAGATGGAGAAGGCTAAAGAAATCAGATGTTTGGACGGGACGACTCTTAAGATCATTGCCATGATCAGCATGGTCTTTGATCACGTGGGCGATATGTTTTTCCCGGATCTTTTGTGGCCGAGGATGATCGGACGTCTTGCGATGCCGATCTTCGCATTCTGCATCACCGAAGGATATATCCATACCAGGAATAAGAAAAAGTACCTCCTGAGAATGGGTATTTTCGCGCTTGTCAGCGAAGTGCCTTTCGATCTGGCATTTGAAGGACATATCAATCTTTCTCACCAGAATATAATGCTGTCATTCTTCTTATCAATTGTTGCGCTGATGCTTTTCGATCTCATCAGGGGTGCGAAAAGTGAGATCAAGGGCAGATACAGCGTGTGGAGGACCATGCTCGGGGCTTTGGCTGTAATAGCCATGGCGGTCGTTGCCATGCTGGTCAAAGCGGATTATACGATGTTCGCAGTAGCATCAGTCTTCCTGTTCTATGTGTTTAAGGATGTTAATCCTTTTGTAAGGCCCATTCCGGGCGTTGCTTTCCTGGCGCTTACAAGAACGATAGGTTACTACAGCACGACCGGATTAAGTATTGTGCCGCTCATGCTATATAACGGAAAGAAGGGCAATGGCCTGAAATGGCTGTTTTATGCATTCTATCCCGGACATCTGCTGCTTCTCTATCTGTTAAAGCTTTGTTTGACCGGTAATCCGGGCTGATCTTTTACAGATTGACCAGGTGGGTAATTGCTGATAGAATTCCTTAATAAGAAAGAAAAAGGAATATGCATATGACTCATACATTTGAGAACAATCTTTTATGTTGTTGTTGCTGTTTGTCCCAGGGTTGAATCTTAAGGACGCAGTTTGTATGCGATGAATGCGAGTAAAAAGCAGAATGTAAGAAAGATTCACCCGGAGACCATAAGAGTTTTCGGGTTTTTATTTGATATAAGGAGAGGCTAGTATGACTAAAGACGCAATGCATGAAGAGATCGACCAGATCGTCCAGGCGATTTTCGATGACTATAATGGCGGGAAGAATATCGATGCGATAAAGCTTTTCAGCAATCCAGACAAGGATGAGGTAAGAGAGCTTGTAGAGCATTTCTTCAGGATCATCTATCCGGGATATTTCCGCGACCTGACATATAAGATCTATAATCCGAAGAACACCTTCGCAGTAACGATCGAAGATGTCTTCTATCACCTGAAAAAGCAGATCTACAGGGCTCTCGACTATTCACAGAGTGAGGACAAGATGACCGATGAGAAGCGTGAGGAAGAAAGCTACCGCATTACCACGGAATTCTTCAAGAAGATTCCCATGATCAGGGAATATATTGAGACTGACCTTTTGGCTACATTAGACGGTGACCCCGCTGCTGCCAACTTTGACGAGGTAATCCTCGCTTATCCCGGCCTTATGGCGATCACCGTATACCGTATCGCGCATGAGCTATATCTTTTGAAAGTGCCGATCCTGCCTCGTCTTATGACCGAATATGCGCATTCAGAGACAGGAATCGATATTCACCCCGGTGCTACGATCGGCAAGTATTTCTTCATCGACCACGGTACAGGTATCGTTGTAGGTGAGACATCCATCATCGGCAGCAACGTCAAGATCTATCAGGGTGTTACGATCGGTGCTCTCTCTACAAGAGGCGGCCAGAAGCTCTCAGGCAAGAAGCGTCATCCTACTATTTGCGACAATGTAACGATATACGCTAATGCTTCTATCCTTGGCGGCAATACCATTATCGGCGAGAATACCGTTATCGGCGGTAACTCATTCATCACTGCATCTGTTGAACCTAATTCCAAAGTCAGCATGACAAATCTCGAGAAAGAGAATAAGACCGACGGCAAGCACGTTAAGAGTGAAGAGGTCAAGCAGGGAGACGAGTGGTATTACATTATCTGATGCGAATACAAATTGGAAATTGATAGTTTAACATCAGCACTGAATTACATTGCGTTGACTGAGCATAAGCGCAATGATAGAATAACCATAAGAAGCACGGTCTGCAAAGACGGTTGCCTTCTAAGGTTTGGAAAATATTCCTCGCCCTAGAGTTTGCGGTCCTGGGCGAGGTTTTTTATTTGCGTTTGTACCTGGAATCCAGGAAGGCAAATAGTTTCAGGAACAGTGCGATGACGCTGACCAGCAAGCCAATCGTTGTTATCACTACGGATATAATCTCATAAGCTGTCACTTCAACAGCCCTCCTTTCCTAGACTCTCTTGTGGAAGTCCACAAGATGTGAAGTTTAGTACTCAGAAGGCAACCGCCCATTAAGCAGGCCGAGCCAATATCATTATACCCAAAAGAGCAAACAAATGTTCTTGTAATCTGCCCGATAATAGGACAAAAGTGAAATAAGCTAAATGATTGAATGTGTTTTTATAATGGTGAAGAGTCTCTTGACAATTACTACGTATACGTACTATACTACGCATACGTAGTAACGATAAGGAGATAGAGTTTAGATGAAGAAACTGTTCAGATTTAATGTAACTAAAGATACCGGGATCGCCGCAGTTGTAGGTCTTTTGATGATCGCCCTGAGCCTTCTTATGATCCCTTTCGGCGGAGATTCTGCTAGAGACACGGTCATATCATTCATTCTAAGGGATGTCCTGATGATATTCGGCCTGGGTGTGGTATTCGTATCCTTATATGTTGAGAAGAAGAGCAAAGAGGTTATTGCAGAACTCGGATTTAGCAGGCGCAAATGGGCCTTAAGCCTGATATTAAACCTGGCCTTTGCGGCAGCCCTTCTTGCAGTGTTCTTAAAGGACGGGAAGCCTGCAGATGTCATCTCACTGAAGAACCTTTATGGTGCATCCTATATTCTTGTGGCAGGGATTTTCGAGATGACATTCATATACGGATTCCTTCGAATGAGCTTCGAAAAGGCGTTTGGGATCATTCCGGCGATCTTACTGACTTCGGCATTCTATTCGCTTCATCATGCCGGATTCCAGCCTGAGTTTCTGCATCTGTTCCTGGTAGGATTGATGTATTGCGGAGTATTCTACATCACAAAGAATATGCTGATCATATTTCCTTTCTTCTGGGGTGTAGGTGCTTTGTGGGATGTTTTGGTATCATCTGAAGCAGGAGACGGGATCAAGAACCCTGTCTCATTCGGTATAGCTCTGGTAATTCTTTTTGCTTCAGTTATATGGGTTTTATTCAGGAAGTGGAGGAGAAGTTCAAATGTTGTCAAAAACATCGATTGTAATCTTGGGAATGCTCAGGAAAGGTGAGATGAATGCCTATGACATGCTCAAGATGATCGACAGAATGAATATGAAATACTGGTTTCCTATAGGTGCGACCACTCTCTATGAGACATGCCTAAGGCTCGAAAAGAAGAACTTCATTGAGAATACCGGCGAATCAGATAAGAAAGCTGTTTACCATCTCACTGAAGCCGGAATGCAGGAACTTAAGAGCACTATCTGTGCGCTTTTCGAGAGGGTGGATTTTGATTCAGTCTGGTTCTGCTTAGCCGTAATGTATTCGGGAGTTCTGAGCAAAAAGGAATTGACGCGTGAGATCAAGATCCGTAAAGAACTACTTGATGAATATGAGAAAGGTACTTTGGAAAATAAGGAAATAATGCTCAAGTATGATGTTTCCTACATTGAAGTCTGCGCAATCGACAGAATGCTCCAGATAATCAGGATGGAGAAGAAAACGCTTGAAAGATTTAAAGAACAATCAGCTAAATAGGGAGAATAATAATTGAACGAGACAGAACTCTATAGAGAACTGGGAGTGCTTACCAAAAACAAGGACAAGTGGAATGAAAGCATTCCTTACGTTACGTCTCTTCTTAAATGCGATTCTGTGAAAATCAGGGCTAAGGCTCTTTGGCTTTTAGGAGAAATGGGACTGTTATATCCTGCTCTTGTGAAAGATTCAGTTCCGGAGATTGCTTCATTTTTGAATAGTCCTGAGCCGCTTTTACGCGAACGTGCGGTCAACGCCATTGGAAGGATCGGCAGGGGAGACTATCAGGTAATAGAAAAATGGTGGAAGGAATTGTTCCGCCTTGCAGCAGATGAAGAATCCGAAGTCAGGCTGAGCTTTATCTGGGCATCTGAGAATATTGCGACAAATACGCCGGATATATACAGGGAATACATGCCGGTCTATGAGAAGCTTTTGCACGATCCTTCAGAACGTGTCAGGATGGAGGCACCGGAGATCTTTCGCGTGTTGGGAAAAAGAAGAACTGAGTTCGTGAGACCTTACGGGAGCGAGCTGAAGAGAATATCTGATACAGATGAGAACCGTGTCGTAAGGATCCACTGCCTGGGCGCAGTTAAGACATTAGATTAAAATCCCTGCATTATGTTTACTAGAGTCTGCACGAGTGTTATATTCGAGGTGCACAAATGTATATCAAATCTTTGACAAGTGAGGTTAATTTATGTTTTGTTCCAATTGCGGTTCACCTGTAGGAGATCAGGAAAAGTTTTGCAAAGTGTGCGGAACACCCGTAAATGTTCAGGCAGCACCTGTTGCTCAGCCCGCGCCTGCACCAGCACCCGCTCCTGTAGCACAGCCTGTAACTGTACAGCAGCCCGTTACTCCTCAGCCCGCGCCTGCAGTATATCAACAGCCCGTGGCACCTCAGCCTGCGCCTGCAGTTTATCAGCAGCCCGTTCAGGCACCGGTTCAGGCTGCCGCAACTGCTCCAGCTAAAGAAAAGGGCGGTCCGAGGCGTACATGCTTTGTTGTCGGACTTGTTACCTGTATCATGCTCATTGTCTTGAATGTTCCTGCCTTTGCGATCGGTGGAATGATGCTGCTCGTAGGTCCGTTCGCAATGATGCTCGGTGCCAGTAACTCTGAAGATCTCTTCGGCATGGGACTTTTGGTTTGTCTTGGTGCTGCGCTGCTTGTAGCCTTAGCAGTTATCTCGATCGTTTTCAACAGCATCAGCTCCAAGATAACAGCAAAAAGACCGGAATCCAAGTGCAAAAGGTTCCGTATGGCAGCAGCTATCATGGTCCTTGTTGATGCTTTGATCACTATAGCCCCTATTATCGGTCTCAATAACATGATGAGCGATGCCGAGTTCTTCTACGGCCTTTACGGGTTGGTCCTGATAATGGCAATCGTCTTTTTTGTACTTGCCATCATCACAAACAGCAAGGAAAAGAAGCTGGCTTCAGCCTGATCCTTTAAAAGTAAGTAATTCATCTTTACAGCGGTATCTGTAATAACAAATAAAAAACGACTGGATCATTCCAGTCGTTTCTTTTTGGTGGAGATGAGGAGAATCGAACTCCTGTCCGAAACCTCGTCCTCCGGGACAATCTCCGGGTGCAGTCGACGGATGAATTATTCCTATTCCCGCGTGGCCCATCGACGGGCGTCGGTTCCAGTAGCTTCATAAGATTAAAGTCACTAGCCGGCGCAAAGCTTAACCGGTAGGACTGCCTGCTTAACCTCTCTCAGGCGAGGTCTTCGGTGTACGTACACTCCCGCGAGAAGATAGGCGG
>JAEEGK010005117.1_pt1 | contig 31751 bp, 32 predicted proteins | sample 8958771 | NCBI WGS metagenome assembly JAEEGK01 (sample SAMN16246547, study PRJNA631951) | gut metagenome | biome: gut microbiome; feature: rumen; material: SC-attached | host: Bos | place: Iran: Karaj | collected 2018-10
AAGAACAGGACATGGTGTTCGGTGCTTCTGAAAAGCTCCGCCAAACGATTCGTGATGCGAAGGAACGCTTCAATCCCAAGGCGATTTTCATTGGCATGGCTTGCGCTACCGCTATTATCGGTGAAGATATTGACTCCGTCGCCGAAGAAATGGAACCGGAAGTTGGTGTGCCTATAATTCCGCTGCACTGCGAAGGCTTCCGTTCCAAGCACTGGTCCACGGGTTTCGACATTGCATTTCATGGCGTTCTCCGTCAAATCGTGAATCGCCATCCGACTAAAAAGCAAAATGACTTACTCAATATTGTTGCGCTTTGGGGAACGGACTATTTCTCTGAAATGCTTGCTCCGCTTGGCCTCCGCGTGAATTACCTCTTGGATACCGCATCTTTCGATGAAATCCGCCAGGCTTCTGAAGCTGTTGCAACCGCTACTTTCTGCGATACGTTGGGCGGCTACATGGCGACCGCACTTGAAGAATCCTTCGGTGTTCCGCAAATTGACGCCCCGCAGCCTTACGGTATCAAGGGTACAGACGAATGGCTCCGCGCTATTGCAAAAGTTGTCGGTAAAGAAAAAGAAGCTGAAGAATACATCGAAAGCGAACACAAGCGTATCGCTCCGAAGCTCGCTGAACTTCGCGAATTTTTCAAGGGCAAAAACGGCATCGTGATGACAGGTTCTGCTTATGCTCACGGCCTTATCAGCGTTCTTTCAGAACTCGGAATAGGCCACGATGCAGCTCTCGTGTTCCATCATGACCCCATTTACGATGGCGCTGGAAAGCATCAGGACACCTTGAAGGAACTTGTAGAAACTTACGGCGATATTCCGCACTATACTGTAAGTAAGACTCGCGCCTTCCAGCTTCCGCAGCTTTTGAAGCGTGCCAAGACGGACTTCTTGCTCATTCGCCATCCGGGCCTTGCTTCTGTTGCTGGCCACCTTGGATTCCCGACCCTCACTATGGGCGACGAGCACATTCCGGTTGGCTATCAAGGTATTCTCCGCATTGGCGAAATGCTCAAGGGTGTTCTTTCACGTACAAAGTTCAATCAGGTGCTCAAACGCAATGTGAAACTCCCGTATTCTGATTGGTGGCTTGCTCAGGACGATCCGTTCTATCTGACGCATCACCCAGAAGCACTTAACGACCTTCCTGAACCGAGAAATCTCAAGTTCAGCAAAGACAAAGAATCTAATTCGGAAAACGCATAATAAGGGAGATTTCGAAAATGTCAGAAGCACTTAAAACAAAGAAAAAAAGCAATTCTATTTCGGACCCCCGCTATTCTTGCGCAGTTGGTGCGTCCAATACGGTTGTCGGCATCAAGGGTGCAGTTCCTATAGCCAACTGCTCTCCGGGTTGCCAGCTAAAGCAAACCGCATTCCTCACTTTTGAAAACGGCTTCCAGGGCAGCATTTTTGCTGGTGCCGGCAACATGCCTAGTGCTAACTCTACCGAAAACGACATCGTGTTCGGCGGCATCAAGACTTTGGATCAGTTGATCAAATCGACGCTCAAGGTTTTCGATGGCGACCTCTATGTTGTTCTCACAGGATGCGTAGGCGGCCTCATTGGTGATGACGTCCCGAGCTTGGTGAATGAATATCGCGATTTGGGATACCCGATTGTGGCTGTGGATACCGCAGGCTTCAAAGGCAATAACCTTTTCGGTCACGAAGAAGTGGTAAACGCTATTGTCGATCAGTTTGTGGGCGACTACAAGGGTGAACGCAAGAAGGGCCTTGTCAACCTTTGGTTTGAAGTTCCGTATTACAACCAGAACTGGCGTGGCGATTATCAGGAACTTGCCCGTATTCTCCGTGGCGCAGGCTTTGAAGTGAATGTGCTCTTTGGACCTGAAAATAATGGTGTCAAAGACTGGTTACGCATTCCGGAAGCCCAGTTCAACTTGGTGGTTTCTCCGTGGGTTGGCGTGAGAAACGCTGAACACCTTGAGAAGAAATACGGCCAGCCGTTCCTTCACATTCCTGAAATTCCCATCGGTGCCGAAGCGACTGCGGCATTTATCCGCAAGGTCGTTGATTTTGCCGGAATCGATAAGGAACAGAGCGAAAAGTTCATTGAACAAGAAAATGGTATCTATTACTACTATCTGGAACACTTCTCTGAATTCTTCGCTGAATACTGGTACGGTATGCCGAGTGAATTTGCCATCACGGCCGATTCTGCTTACACGCTTGCCTACACCAAGTTCCTCGCCGACCAAATCGGCCTTATTCCGCGCAAGGCGATTATCACGGACGATCCTCCGCAGAAGTTCCGCAAGACCATCGAAGATGCGTTCCATAACATCAGCGAAGGCGTCGATGTTGAAGTGGAATTTGAGGAAGACGGCTATTTGATTGAAAAGGCTATCAAGGAAGTGGATTTCTCTTCTGGAAAGCCATTGATTCTTGCTTCTTCTTGGGAAATCAATCTTGCTAACGATAAGGGCGCTTTGTTCTTCGAAATTACACCTCCGTCTAGCGAAACTTTGATTATCAATCGTAGTTTTGTTGGGTATAAGGGAGCGCTTAATTTGCTTGAAAAAATCTATAGTGCATCCGTTGGCGGAAAGTAATTTCAAAGTTTCTTCACCAACATCAACAAAAGTGCCGACTGATTCATCAGCCGGCATTTTTTATTGAAATACGCCCTATCTTGCAAGATTCAAAAAGTACTGGTGAATACTTGTATCGCTATTGAGTTCCGGATGGAACGACAGTGCAATTTGATTTTTGTATTTTACGGCAACAATTTGCTTGGAGGCGTTCGTGGCGTTTGCGTCAATGTTACTACTCGCTGTTCTTGAAAGAACTTCGACACCGTTACCAACAGATTCAAAGAACGGTGCGCGAATAAATGTTTGCGGAACTTTTCCAATATGCGCAACTTCGTTTTCGGTAAAGAAACTACCAAGTTGCCGTCCATAAGCGTTGCGACGGATGACAGCCGGAAGTGTCGCGAAGTGCGCCTTGTTTTCGCCTGCAATGTGTTCGGCAAGGAGAATTGCCCCTGCGCATGTCGCAAGCACGGGAAGCCCGTTTACAATTTTTTGACGCAATGGTTCGAATAGCCCCAAGTCGCGAAGGAGCTTGCCTTGTACGGTGCTTTCACCTCCGGGGAGTACAAGACCGTCTAAATGACGGTCGAGATCACGCAATTGCCTAATTTCAAAGACTTCGACGCCAAGCGATTCAAGAATGCGTTCATGTTCGATGAACGCCCCCTGCACCGCAAGCACGCCTATCTGCGGTTTTGCGTTGGACATTATTTCCCCCTTTCTGCCATAAGCAATGCGATTTCTTGTTCGTTGATACCGACCATGGCTTCGCCCAAGTCTTCGGAAAGTTTGGCGATAAGTTTTGCATCGGTGTAGTTCGTAACGGCTTGAACAATTGCGGCGGCACGCTTTGCGGGATTGCCCGACTTGAAAATGCCGGATCCCACGAATACGCCTTCTGCGCCAAGTTGCATCATGAGGGCAGCATCGGCGGGAGTGGCAACACCCCCAGCCGCAAAGTTCACGACCGGAAGTTTCTTGTGGTCGTGAACATAGCGCACCAGGTCGTACGACACTTGAAGTTCCTTGGCCCGGTTGAAAAGTTCGTCTTCACGCAAACTGGAAATGCGGGCGATTTCCTGATTCATCAGACGCATGTGTCGTACAGCTTGGACGATGTCGCCCGTGCCCGGCTCTCCCTTGGTACGAATCATGGACGCACCCTCTTCGATTCGACGTAACGCCTCGCCCAAATCTTTTGCGCCGCACACAAAGGGAACATTAAATTCACGCTTGTTGATGTGAAAAACATCATCGGCTGGAGAAAGCACTTCGCTTTCGTCAATGTAGTCGATTTCGATGGCCTGTAAAATCTGTGCTTCTGCAAAGTGCCCGATGCGGCATTTGGCCATCACAGGGATGGAAACGGCGTCCTGAATACCCTTGATCATCTTTGGATCACTCATTCTTGATACACCGCCAGCTGCGCGAATGTCGGCAGGAATGCGCTCTAATGCCATTACGGCAGCAGCACCTGCATCTTCTGCGATTTTGGCCTGTTCCGGTGTCGTTACATCCATGATGACGCCACCCTTGAGCATTTGGGCAAGATTCTTATTGAGTTCGTAACGGTTCTGTTCTGGCATGGTTGTCTCCTTTATTGTGAAAGGTTTTGTTTTTTCAAGGGGGAATTTAAAACATTCATTGGACTTGTTCAATATTCAGTTTTTTATTATTTTTATAAGGTCAGTTAAATGTCAGATTTGCATATTTAATAAGGTCAGGTTTATGTTTACTTACGATATGTCCAAGGCAGGTTCCAATAGCCTTTATCATTATCTTTACCAATGCATCAAAAAAGATATCGTAAGCGGGAAAATTTTAGCAGATGAACAGATTCCTTCCAAAAGAAGTCTTGCGCAAAATCTCGGCATTAGCGTGGTGACCATTGAAAATGCTTACGCACAACTTTTGGCCGAAGGCTTTATTTATTCTCTTCCGAAAAAAGGATTCTTTGTCGTTGATATAAATGCGAAAGCAACATCGCAAGTCCAATCGCGTCAAAAGACTTATCACTCACGCAGGCTTCGAGCCGAACTCCCCGAAGAATCTGAGCATACCAATCCAAAGTACATTGCCGATTTTGCAAGCAATGGTGCTGATATAGATGCTTTCCCTTTTTCGACTTGGGCCAAGATAACCCGAGAAGTTCTTTGCGAAAGGCAAAAGGACTTGTTGCAAGTCTCTCCTGGCATTGGCACATTAGAGCTTCGCCGCGCTATTGTGCGCATGCTCCGTGAATTCAGGAATATTCAGGTGACGCCTGAACAAATTGTTATCGGGGCGGGAACGGATTATCTCTATGGCTTGCTTGTTCAGCTGTTGGGATTTGACAAGTGCTATGCTGTCGAAGATCCTGGCTGGAGCAAGATTTCAAAAATCTACAGTCAATATGGCGTCAAGGTGAACCATGTCCCTGTTGAAGGCGACAACTTTGTAGATGCATTAAAGAAATCAAATGCCGATATCGTGCATATTTCTCCGGCGCATCATTTTCCAACCGGGAAGGTGATGCCTGTTGGTGAGCGTTATCGTTTGCTCAGCTGGGCGGCAGAATCGCCCAAGCGCTACATTGTCGAAGATGACTACGATAGCGAATTTCGCATGACCGGAAAACCGATTCCCGCATTGCAAAATATTGATGTAACTGAAAAGGTTGTCTATTTAAATACATTCTCCAAGACGATGACATCTGCCATTAGGCTCAGTTATATGGTTCTCCCTCCGCACCTTGCCGAAAAATTTCACAACGAACTTTCGTTTTATTCTTGTACTGTATCGACTCTTGACCAATATGTGATGGCTAAATTTATTGACCTCGGATATTACGAAACACACATCAACCGTATGCGCAATTTGTACAGAAGTAAACGAGATTCATTGCTTACGGCGATTGATAAAAGCAAGCTTTCAAAAGTAGCGCGTGTTTACGAAGAAAATGCCGGTTTGCACTTTATTCTTGAGGTGAATATAAATTGTTCTGATGCAGAATTCTGTAAACGCTTGCGTCAAAAAGGCATCAATGTCAAGGCTCTTTCGGAATACCATTTTGAGGCTCCGCCATCGGAACATAAATTTGTTATCAACTATTCTTCTGTTGAAAGAAATAAGGTGAAGAAAGCCGTGCAAATCATTGCCGACCTTTTCCCTCTCTAATCAAATATCAAGGCTATTCATAGTCTTTCGCTATTTGCGCATGATATTTATAAAAATATCTTATACGTAGAGTTTTCCCTTATATCAAGTGATAAAAATAAAGTATTTTACAAAGCGTTTTTTGTTTTCTAACTTAGGCATCGCAATCGAGAACGCAATGTTCCGACACATGAACAATTCAACACGAGGATACCTATATGTGTTGTAGCTGTAAATTCTTCAGTAAATAAGCCAACACCTTTTTGAAGGCTAATTGGCGATTCCAATTGCACGCAGAATGATGCTCTGCGTGGTTACTCAACTCATACAAAATTAGGAGATTTTCCATGAATTTCAACATTAAAAAAACTATAACTCAAGTTATCCTTTTGTCTTCATTTACTGCTTTTGCCGCAGAACCCATTGCGGTTATCACGAAATCTGGCGTAAGCGCAACGCTCTACGGTTTTGCATCTTTGAATGCAGCCTACGAAGACTCCAAAAGCAATAACGGCAACTTTGCGAACTTCGTAACCGCATCGGACTTAACAAATAAAAATGATGCAGGTTGGCATTTTACGCCGAACCTGACGCGAATCGGCCTCAATCTTTCGAGCGGTAACGATTCTACGTTCTTCAAGGCGAACGGCAAGATCGAAGTGGATTTCTATGGTGGCGGTTCCGGCAATGCTCCCACTCCGCGCCTCCGCCATGGTTACGGCGAAATAACTTTTGGCAAATCGGGTTTCTCCATTTTGGGTGGCCAAACTTGGGATTTGATTTCTCCGCTAGTGACTCCGACGCTCAACGCAGGCGTTCTCAACAACTCTGGCGATGCGGGCCTTCGCAGGGCACAGCTTAGAATTACCGAAAAAGTCCCCGTTGGCGAAGGATCCTTGGATTTTGCCGTAGCCCTTGTCCGCACTATCGGCGAGAACCAACCTTACAACACCTCTTCTGCCTCAGAGACCGGTGTCGATGCAAATATTCCCACATTCCAAGGACGCATCGGCATTTCGGTTCCTCTGTGGGTAGAAGGTAAAAAGTTCGGTTTGGGCATTTCCGGTCACTACGGCCAGGAAGAAATTGACTTGGACGCCACCGGCGATACCAAGGAAATCCCCACATGGTCCTTCAATGTGGATTTGACTCTCCCCATTACAAGCAACTTTACCTTTTTAGGCGAATACTTTATTGGTGCCAATCTTGATACATACGCAGCCGGCATTGGACGCGGACTTGCTGCAAATACTGAAAATCCAGAAAGCGTAAGAAGCATTGGCGCTTATGGTGGCTGGCTCGCTTTGCAGGCCAAGTTTATCAAAAAATTGGCATTCAATGTGGGTGCCGGGCTTGACAAGTTGAAACGCAAAGATATCAGAAAAGTCGGTGGGCGCGAACAGAACTTCTCGTTCTTTGCAAACACGACCTACAATTTGACAGATGCATTCTCGCTTGGATTTGAATACCTCCACATCCAAACAGATTACTTGACCGCAAATACGGTAAAAGAAGCCGACTTGAATCGCTACCAGCTTTCTGCAACTTACGCATTCTAACAAAGGAGAACTACATCATGACACAGAATAAATTGCATATTCGAATTGCATCAGCAATCCTGTTCGCCCTCGCCTGCGTGACATCCGCCGTGGCCACAGACAAAATATCCATCGGCTACCTTTCTTCTACCGGTCAGGGAAAATTCTTCATTGCAAAGGATGCGGGTATTTTCGAGAAGAACGGACTCGACGTGACGTTGGTGGAATTCTCGAATTCCGGAGATGGCATTGCCGCAGTCCGAGCCGGGAAACTCGATGCAGGAGCATTTGGCTCTCTCGCTCCGCTCATCCATATTGCACAAGGCGCTGACATCCGCGTCATCGGAGGCATCATGGGTGGCGATCAAGCGGTTATCACTCGCAAAGAAAATGCCGGTTCCGTCAAAAAGTTGAGCGACCTCAAAGGCAAGAAAATCGCAACAATTCGATTGGGAACAGCCGACGCCATTGTTCGCGGTGGCCTAAAGAAAGAGGGTATCGATTGGCGTAAGGACGTTTCTATTGTGGAACTCAAGAATCCGCCTGCTGTCATCGAAGCTGTAAAGAACGGAAGCGTTTATGCAGGCGTTACTTGGGGTCCGCACGACCTCCGCGCCGAAGAAGCGGGTCTCTCCGTAGTACTTCGCAGCAAGGACATCAACCCAGGCCACATCTGCTGCCGCCTCATCGCATCGCTCCGCAAACTCGAAGGCCGCGATGATGTTTACAAACGTTTGGTCAAGTCGCTTTTGGAAGCCGAAGAACTTGTACAGAACGATCACAAAAAGAGCGTAGAAATCATCGCCAAGTGGATCAAACTTGATACCGCTCTCGTCAACAAGGCATTCTATAGCGGCCATGTCACGCAAGATACCGACCCCAACGTGAAAGGCGTCGAATTCTTCTGGGATTTCTTGAAGGATGCTGAATTCATCAAGTCCGATAAGAAAGTCTCTGAATACGTTGTCACGGACTACTATCGCAACGCGCTTGCCGAACTTCGCAAGCAACAACCCAAATCTGAATTCTACGCCAAGGCCGAAACAATATTCAAATCTAGAAACTAGGATAAAATCAACATGAATCAAAAGCAAAGTGGTTTTGAAGCAACAAATCTCGGTTTTTCATACGATGGCAAGCCCATCTTGAAAGACATCAACTTGAAAATAAACCAAGGAGAATTTGTTTGTTTACTGGGCGAAAGCGGCAGTGGCAAGACCACTTTGCTGAACCTTCTCGCCGGCCTAACAAAGCCAACCGAGGGGCGTATTTATTGGAACGGGAAGGAAATTGAAAAACCTTCTTCGGAAAGGAGCGTAGTCTTTCAAGACTACTCTCTTTTTCCTTGGCTCACCCTTCTCCAAAACGTTTCCCTCGCCATCAAAAAGACTCGAAAAGCCAAGGGAAATTATGCTAAAAAGTTGGCAGAAGATTATCTCAACTTGGTCGGGCTTTCGGGGAGTCTTCACAAATACCCCTTTGAACTTTCGGGTGGAATGCGTCAACGCGGCGCCATTGCAAGAGCGTTGAGCGTTGGCGCTGACGCCCTTCTTTTAGATGAGCCCTTCGGTGCACTCGATCCCGTAAACCGCGCGAGTCTCCAGGATTTAATCCTTGAACTTTGCCGCGGATCCAAAGACAGGCCTATTACAACTTTATTTGTCACGCATGACATTCGCGAAGCCGTTTATCTTGCAAGCCGCATTATTGTATTGGGCTCGACACCGGGCCGCATCATTGCCGATATACCGCTAAATTTTTCAGCAAAGAAAAATCGCGATGAATGGTTCCGCAATGAACAAGTTCAAGAAACCATCAAATCCATTGAAGAAGCGTACCACAAAGATGTCCTCGAAAAACTGGGACATCTCGTACAAGGAGGTGCAAGCATATGAGAATTTTTATAAAGTATCTGTCTAAGTTTTCGGGAATTTTATTCCTGCTGTTTTTGCTCGGCATTTGGACATTTATCAGTAGCGGCCCAGAATGGAGCAGTCAATATTTGTTCCCGTCGCCCAAAGCGATTGCAAACGCGCTCTTCAATTCACGCGAAGAACTTTTGCGAAGCGCCGGTGCATCGCTTCTGAAGCTTATTCCCGCTTACTTTGCGGCAGCCGTTGTCGGAATTTCTGTTGGAATTGTTTCCGGATCTGTTCCTTGGGTAGGCAATATGCTCAAACCCATTTCGCGGTTCGCAGCCCCCATCCCGCCCAACGTTTACATTCCCTATGCGATTGCAATTCTGCCGACCTTTTACTTGTCTTCTACGTTCATCATCTTCATTGCTGCATTCTGGCCCATTTATTTGAACACCGCCGCAGGCGCCGCAGAAATCCCTGAAAAATACAAGCGAAACGCAGCCATCATCGGAATTGGACGCTTTGAATACCTGTGGAGAATCGCTCTTATCGCAAGCCTCCCGTCCATATTCTCGGGGCTTTCCGTAGGCATGGGACTTTCGTTCATCATGCTCACCGTAGCAGAACTTTTCGGCGAAAATACAGGGCTCGGACATTTCGTGCAATTTTACGCGGACTACTCCGATTATCCCAATATGGTCGCCGGAATCCTTTGGACAGGCATTGTCGTTCTCGCAATTATGGAACTATTTGAATTTGTAAAGCGCAAGGTTTTGTTCTGGACAAAAGGGAATTGATTGATAAAAAGCGATTATACGCTTGCCTCCCCTCGCTGTATTTTGTATATTCCTCAATAGTTAAGCTATAGTGGCAGGACAAGCCTGCGACAAGCCGTGTTACTTTTATCAGAAAGGATACGTTTTTTTTTGTTATAAGGAGTCAAAAATGGCGCCAAAGGAATCAAATGAACTAAAATGAGGATTTTCGCATCTTTAATGTTCCGTGTCTGGTGAAAATGGACAATTTTTAATACACTGTATTGCTCTCGACACTCCCAACGACGAGACCATCGCCGCCATGGCCGAAGCAAACGAAATTGCCAGCGGCAAACGCAAGGCAAAATCTTACAAGAATGCAAACGCAATGATTAAGGACATTCTAAACGAATGATGGAAATCAAGACCACTTCAAAGTTCAGGAAGGATCTTAAGCAGATCAAAAGCGTAAAAGAAAACATTGCCTAAATAAGAAAGGCCCTTGGAATGCGATTCTTTTTTTAATTTTTGCTACAAAAAAGCCCCTGATGCATCAAAACATCAGGGGCCTTTTTTCTCGAATCAACCGTTAAACCAAATTTTATCTATTCATACAAACCCTTGCTAAAATAGCGGTCACCGCGGTCTGGCGCCACAAAGACGATGTTCCCGCGTGCACCCGAAGCAATCAGCTTTTGAGCCGCCGCGAATGCAGCTCCCGTCGAAGAACCTGCAAAAATTCCCTCCTTTTGAGCAAGTTCACGGGAGCCGCCAAAGGCGTCATCATCGTTAATTTTGATAACGCGATCCACAAGCGACATGTCCATAGTATCTGCGATAAAATCGTTTCCGATACCTTCGATGTTGTAGTCGCCATGTTCGCCGCCACCCATCGTTGAGCCTATAGGATCGGCAAGCACGCCTTGGATTTTCGGGTTGCGTTCCTTGAGAGCCTTGAGAATGCCGCTGTATGTGCCGCCACTCCCTGCGCCTGCCACCACGTAATCTACGTGACCATCGAGGTCGTCATAAATTTCCGGTCCCGTTGTTTCGTAATGAGCACGCGGATTTGCCATGTTGTGGAATTGCCTGAGCGATATGGAATTCGGAATCTGCTTGAGCAACTCCTCGGCTTTCTTTTCGGCGCCAAGCATCCCTTCTTCACGGGGGGTGTTGATGAGTTCTGCACCGAGGGCACGCAGGAGCGTTTGCTTTTCTTGCGAGAACTTGGTCGGCACCACGAATATCACATGCACGCCACGGTTTAGCGCTGCAAAAGCTATTCCAAGCCCGGTATTACCCGCGGTCGCTTCGATAATCGTTCCACCTGGTTTGAGCGTCCCTTTGGCGAAAGCGTCTTCGACCATGTAAAGCCCGGCGCGATCTTTTACGCTACCCGAAGGGTTCCAAAGTTCAAGTTTTACAAACAAGTTTACACCTTCGGGAACTCCGACATGAGTAAGCTTAACAAGCGGTGTTTTTCCAATCAAAGTTTTCATGGATTCATAGTAATGCATATTAAGCCTCCTTGGCAACGTCAATGGCCGCGTTCAAATCCGAAATAATGTCTTCCACTTTTTCGATGCCTACAGACAAGCGAATCAGTCCGTCAGTAATGCCGACTTTCTCGCGAATATCCTTTGGAATAGACGCATGCGTCATCGTGGCCGGGTGGCATACAAGGCTTTCGACACCGCCCAAGCTTTCGGCAAGCGACACAAGCGTCAATGCCTTGAAGAATTTCTTGATGTCATAATTTTCGCGGAGTTCAAACGAAATCATCGCGCCGCCATTTTTGGCTTGTTTCTTGTTGATTTCGTAACCTTGAGCCGTCGGGAGTCCCGGATAATAAACGTGTTTTACCGCTTCATGCTTTTCGAGATAACGAGCGATATTTTCGGCATTTTCGGTATGGCGATCCAAACGCACGCCAAGCGTCTTGATGCCGCGAATCAAGAGGAACGAATCAAACGGTCCAAGTACCGCACCGGTTGCATTCTGCGTAAATGCGAGGCGTTCGGCAAGTTCCTTGGAATTGACTACGGCAAGGCCCGCCACCAAGTCGCTGTGACCGCCAAGATACTTTGTCGCACTGTGCACCACGATATCGGCGCCAAGTTCCAGCGGACGCTGCAAATATGGCGTCATGAACGTGTTATCGACAATCGTCAAAATATTATGCTTCTTTGCAACTGATGCAACGCCGGCCAAGTCCGTCACGGTAAGGAGCGGATTTGCAGGGCTTTCGACAAAGAATGCTTTCACATCGGGTGTAATTTTCGATTCGAGTGTTTTTAAATCCGTAGTATCTTCAATGGAGTAAGTAATGCCAAGATTCTTGAACACTTTGTCTAAAACGCGGAAGGTGCCGCCATAGACATTGCTCGAAATGATAATGCGGTCTCCCTGCTTAAAAAGCGAAAGGACTGTTGATGTTGCAGCCATGCCCGAAGCGAACGCAAAACCAGCAACGCCGCCTTCGAGCTCCGCAATCAGCGATTCAAGCGCCGCACGCGTGGGGTTACCCGTACGGGAATATTCCCAGCCCGTATTTTCGCCAAGGCCATTCTGCTTGTAAGTGGAAGTCTGGTAAATGGGAACGTTGACAGCTCCTGTTACCTTGTCGCCATCGATGCCGCCGTGAATGAGTTTTGTTTCGATATAATTGGAATTTGACATAAGATAAAAATCTCCTATGACGCTATTAAGAGCTAGCGCCTTTGTAGTTTAAAATTTGTTTGAATAAAAAATCCCGCTGCGGAACATAAAACCGAGCGGGAATCTGTTTAAAAGTATAGCCTAAAAACTAGATGCCCGTCCGACATCGACAACAACACATAAGATTCAAATTATTGAAAAGAAAATTCATTTTTATTTCCTATCGTTTTCGTAGGCTTAATTTAGATAATACGATTCGCTTTGGCAAGAGATTCATTTATACTATTTTTCTGGGACTGGCAATAAAGATTTTCTATAATCACCTTACCGCTGCAACTAAGCGCACAGAATCAAAAGCGTTGAGGCGACCCTTCATAAAATAACGCTGCTGCAACGCCTTTTCGCCGAGAAATTCATCGACCTTGAAACCGTTGCGCTCAAGCACATCAAAAACTTCACGGTCGCGATAACCATCCGCCATCGTCTCGCCGCAATCGGCAACGATTTTTTTCAACTGCAAAACAGAATCCGAGAACGCCTCTTTTTGCAAGTAATCAAAGACTATCGAAATTCCTGTCGCCGCAATTTCCGAGAACTGACGAATCGTCTCAGCAAATACAGTCAATGGCAGATAATACGAAACACCCAATATGCTGACAACAGTCGGCTTTTTACGGTCAAAACCGTTTTCAACAAGCGTATCTACAATGCGATCCTTGCTGAAATCTACCGCAACAAAATGGACGTTCTTCGAAACATTCCACTGGAGTTCTCGAATGCGTTTTTTCTTGTAGCTTTGTGTCGGCAGCAAATCTAGTTCGAAAACTTCGACATTCGGATTTTTATTGCGGAACGAGAACGTATCGACACCCGCTCCGCAAATCACGTATTGAATTTTCCCTGACTGCGCTTGAAGTTTCACGCGATCTTCCGCAAAGCGGCTTCGCGAAAGTACAATCGGGAGGAAATATTTTCGATTGAAAAACTCCACCGAATTTTCCGATTCCTGCGGAAAACGCTTTAAGATAAAGTTTGAGACTTTATCGTATTCTTCTCGCCCCATAAAGTCCAACGCCAAAAAGTCATTGAAAACAGTATGGTCTGGTTGTGATGAATGCCAGGCACGAGCAAATGCGCACAATTTTGCCGTTAAACTTTCCATTATTTTATTCCCTAAAAATTTTGAGTTGTGGGCAAAAGCCCATAAAAAAGCCCGTGCAGGATATCCTTACACGGGCGAGAAAATTATTCAATACCGCAATAAGCGCCCGTCAACATCGGTCGCTCGAACAACAAAATCTGGCAAATTGAATACTCATTTAATTTCCTATCAAATTGGTAGGTATAAATATAAAACCAAAAATTTCTTCCGTCAAGTTGTTTTTCAATTTTTTTTTGAAAAAATCTTTATAACGTTTTATTCTGCGATCCTTTGATCCTTGAAAGGCGCTCGGCTAATTTTTTTCGATATAAATTTATCTTGGCGATGGCTTCATCGATGGGGAGCGCGATATCAAAAGCACGCACGTTGAAGCGTGCCAACGATTGAATCGCCTGCGGTCCAAGCTGTTGACAAAGGACGTAATCCAAATCAGCAAGATTTTTTGCAGCGGCAAACATCGACGAATGTTCAACTTCTTGTCGCCCGCACGCTCCATCTCCACACGAGCCGTCGCAATGTTCCGGCTTCACGCGGACTTCAACCTTTTCAAATTTTCCGCTCACGTCATCGACTTCGTAAATGTCAAAAGCCGCCGCATGCCCAAAATGGACATTGACATTCACGCCATCGTTCGTGGCAACTGCTACTTTGTATTTAGCCATGAGAAAAAGTCTCCTTTACACGGATGCGATCCATGTAGATTTGTGCACCGACATCATAAACGCCAGGGACACCAACAGCGTCGGCACGGCAATGGGCGCAATGTTTAAAAACGTTGATAAAAACGCCGGCCTGTTCCTGGGCAATCGCAAGCGCCTTCGGACTTGGAGCCGGAATATCCTTGAATCCGTTCTGCGGAATCAAAGGTATAATGTTGTATATAATTGCACCCGCTTCGCGAACAGTCGCAGCGACATCTTCGATATGCTTATCATTGATACCGGGGCAAAGAACCGTATTCACCTTGATAAGTGTTCCGCTCTTTGCCACTTTGCGAATGCCTTCAAGCTGGTTGTGAATCAAGATTTCAGCGGCTTCGACGCCTGTATAAGTCTTGCCGTGGTAAAAAATCCTCGCGTTAATCATCGCCTCGATTTCAGGGTCAACGGCATTCACCGTAACTGTCAACGTATCGATACCCACATCAATGACTTCGTCCGCCCTGTCATTCAGCAAAAGCCCATTCGTGCTCATGCAACGAATCAACTGCGGAAATTCCTTTTTGACAAGTCGGAAAGTGTCTAGTGCAAAAGGCGTCGCGAGCGTGTCGCCAGGGCCCGCAATCCCTACCGTAGTAAGTTCCGGCACAAATTCCAACGCCTTACGAATGTAACCGCACGCTTCTTCCGGTTTAATGACTTTACTTGTATTTCCTGGGACTTGTGCGTCTTCGTTAATACGACGGTCGCAAAAACGGCACTCAATGTTACAACCCGGAGCAACAGGCAAATGGATACGCCCTTTTCGATTTTTACACGCACCGAAACAAGGATGCTCTCTAAAAACGTTTTCTTGATTGATTGCCATAAAACCTCACAAGACAAAAGAATCGATAAACCGCGTAGAAAAAATCCCACGAGGCTAAACTCCCGGCGCACCGGGTTAGTTTATATAAAAGAAAGATGAACGGTTACCTAGCGTTCTGTAGTGTGTTTAATTCATTGACTTCTCTGTTGAAGAAGTACGGGCAAAATTTAAAAAGCGTCATAGAGAAAAACAATATGAAAGCAGGTGTGAAAATCAAAAAAATTGTTTTTTCTACGTGAGCAATAGATTCGCACTGAACAGTGCTATAAAAAGTATTTATAGCAGCATGTGAAAAAGAAAAAATAAGTCGAAATGGGCTTAAAAAGTATTGGAAAGAGTTGACTCAAATTCTAAACTTGTTCTCGCCAACTATCTCTTAGAAAAAAAATCCTACCCAATGGGGTGGGATTTTTCTTTTTTACAAAAAATAGTAGGCCAAATCTCCGAAAAAAGCGTGTTAAGAATATGGAAGGCTCAAAAGCTTCTAAAAAACGTAACACTATATTGACGGATATAAAATTATATCCTAAATTCAAAGTAGATATAAATGCTGACATTGCTTAAATAATATGCATAAAAGAGACATCGAAAGCGCTGAACTCGTGAAGGGCGGAATTTTGCTTACGGCAAAGGACGGGCGTACAGCCCTTTTGAAATTCCGTGACTCGGAACGACTTCGTTCTGCTAGTGCGGAACAACGTGCCGCTTTCAGATTGTCTTTTGGTGGCTTGCGCTGGGATGAAATAGACGAAGATCTCTCTTACGATAGCATTTTTGAACCGCAGGCACATCTGTTACATGGTACGGCGAAATTTAAATCGCTTAATATGTCCGAGGTGGCAAGGCGGCTAGGAATACAGCAATCGTTGATGGCGGCGTACATGAACGGCTCCAAAAAGCCGTCTGCTGAACGGGAAAAGCTTATTCGTGAAGAAATTCGTAAAATCGGGCAAGAACTTTTGGAAATTTGATTCCTTTACTTCCCGATTATCGCACTGGCGACCACGCCTTTGTCTGCATAGAGCACGAGTACTTGCCCTGGAGCCGATGCAAATTGCGGTTCGTCAAAACGCACGCTGATGGTACCGGCAGCAGTGTCGAGTTCCGTAATCCTTGCTATTGCACCTTTATGCCCGAGGCGGATGTGAGCCGTGAGCGGTTGTTGCAAAAGCAGAGAAGTTTCCGAAACCATCAAGTTCAAATCAACAGCGGAAACCTCCGTGCAGCTCAATGCGCTTCGCGGTCCAAGAATCACCTGATTGTGGTGCGCATCAATCGCCACAACGTAAAGCGGTTCCGCTTGCCCGCCGATGTTCAGACCTTTGCGCTGCCCGATCGTATAATGTACAATGCCCTTGTGCTTTCCGAGAATTTTACCGTTCACATCGACGAAATCTCCGGGAACGTTGTCGCTTTCGTCAAACAGCACGGAGTAATCGCCGCACTCGATAAAATCCTGGCTTTCGCGCTTTGTTGCAAAATCGTCCCAGCCGATTTCCTTAGCAAGCGCTTTCACGTCTGCCTTCTGCATTCCGCCCAGCGGAAAAATTACAGTGGAAAGTTGCTCTGCCGAAAGTCTCGATAAAAAGTATGTCTGGTCTTTATGCTCGTCTAGCGCTTCGTACAAGAACGGAACATCCGGATTTTTGAAATCGAGTCGCGCATAGTGCCCCGTCGCAAAGTAATCGAAGTCAATCCCGAGTTTGCGAGCAGCATGTTGCAAAGCTCCGAACTTGATGCTTTGATTGCAGCGGACGCACGGATTCGGCGTTCGCCCTGCACGGTATTCTGCACGGAAATAGTCAAGAACTTCCCGCTTGTAATCTTCGGCGACTGGAACAACATAATGCGGAATCCCGAGACGCTCAGCAACGAGCTTTGCTTCTTCGATATTCTTGTCTTCGCTCGGGCCATAGCAACCTTCGCGACCTTCGACCGCAGGCATTTTCACGGAGCCGTCCCACGTCGCCATCGTCATGCCGACAACTTCGTAACCTTGCTTTTTCAGTAAATACGCCGAAAGGGCGGAATCCACACCGCCCGACAATCCAACAGCGACACGCTTTTTCTGTGACATTTTTAAACCGTTCTTTTTATAATTGGCGATCCCGGCACAGGGCCGAGATGACAATGCATCGTATAAAACACAAACAAACGCTAGGAAGGCGAATGGAACCTTCTAGCGTTTTTCACTCAATAATGTGTCATCTCAATGTTTTTTCGATTTCTACTGCGCGGCGAATGGAACCGCGAAGCACTTACCGAACAAATTTTATCTAATCGCTTAGTCAGCGAAGAGCGGAGTGGAGAGGTAACGGTCGCCGCTATCCGGGAGGAGCGCGACAATCGTCTTGCCCTTGTTTTCCGGACGCTTAGCAATTTCAACCGCAGCATGCAAAGCAGCACCAGAAGAGATACCGACGAGGATACCTTCAGCCTTGGCAATTGCCTTGCCAGCGGCGAATGCGTCTTCGTTCTTAACCGGGAGCACTTCGTCATAGACGGAGGTGTTCAAGGTATCCGGAACAAAGCCTGCGCCAATACCCTGGATCTTGTGCGGACCTGCAACGCCCTTGGAGAGCACCGGAGAAGATTCCGGTTCGACAGCGACAACCTTCACGTTAGGATTCTTAGACTTGAGGAATTCGCCAACACCTGTGACCGTTCCACCAGTACCGACACCTGCGACGAAAATATCGACCTTACCATCCGTATCTTCCCAGATTTCCGGACCCGTCGTAGCCTTGTGAGCAGCCGGGTTTGCCGGGTTCACGAACTGTCCCGGAATGAAGCTGTCCTTGATTTCGGCGGCGAGTTCGTTAGCGCGGGCGATTGCACCTTTCATGCCCTTGGCACCTTCGGTGAGAACGATTTCTGCACCGTAGGCCTTGATGAGTTGGCGACGTTCGACACTCATGGTTTCCGGCATCACGATGATGATGCGGTAGCCGCGAGCGGCAGCGACAGAAGCAAGACCGATACCCGTGTTACCAGAAGTCGGTTCGATAATCACGGAACCCGGTTTGAGCTTGCCAGCAGCTTCGGCTTCGTCAATCATGGCCTTGGCGATACGATCCTTCACAGAACCGGCAGGGTTGAAATATTCGAGCTTTGCCACAATCTTAGCCTGGAGATTGTTTTCCTTTTCGATGTGGGAAAGTTCGAGGAGCGGGGTATGACCGATAAGCTGGTCAGCAGATGCATAAATTTTTGACATGGTAGAATCCTTTTGTTATTTATAATTAAATCTGATCAAGAGCCTGTGCGAGGTCGTTGATGATATCTTCGTAGTGTTCCGTACCGATGGAGAGACGGATCGTTGCCGGAGAGATGCCTGCTGCGGCGAGTTCTTCCGGAGTGAGTTCCGAGTGAGTCGTGGTGTACGGGTGAACAACGAGGCTCTTCACGTCGGCGACGTTAGCGAGCAGGCTGAAAATCTTGAGGCTGTCGATGAACTTGAAGGCTTCTGCCTGGCCACCCTTCACATCGAACGTGAAGATGGAACCGCCACCGTTCGGGAAGTAACGTTCGTAAAGCTTGTGGTCCGGATGATCCTTGAAGCTCGGATGGTTGACCTTTGCAACCTTCGGGTGCTTGGAGAGGAATTCGAGAACCTTCTTGGTGTTTTCCACATGGCGGTCAAGGCGGAGGGACAATGTTTCCGTACCCTGCAACAGAAGGAATGCATTGAACGGAGAAATGGCAGCGCCTTCATCGCGGAGGAGGATTGCGCGGATATAGACAATGTAAGCAGCAGCGCCGGCAGCAGCGGTAAACGGAACGCCATAGCTCGGATTCGTTTCGGTGAACTGCGGGAACTTGCCAGATGCAGCCCAGTCAAACTTGCCACCGTCAACAATCACGCCACCGAGAGTCGTACCGTGGCCACCGATGAACTTCGTTGCAGAGTGGATTACGATGTCTGCGCCGTGTTCCAGCGGGCGAATCAAGTACGGAGTGCCGAAAGTATTGTCGATGAGCACCGGAATCTTGTGCTTATGGGCGATTTCAGAAATCGCTTCGATATCCGGGATATCAGAGTGCGGGTTGCCGAGCGTTTCGATAAGGACGAGCTTCGTGTTTTCCTTGATGGAGCTTTCGACTTCCTTCAGGTCGCGGGTATTCACGAAAGTGGTGTCGATGCCGAACGGACGGAGCGTGTGTTCCAAGAGGTTGTAGGTGCCGCCGTAGATGGTGCGCTGTGCGACAACATGGTCACCCTTGCGAGCGAGAGCCGTGATGGCGTAGGTGAGGGCTGCTGCACCAGAAGCGACTGCGAGACCTGCGATACCGCCTTCGAGAGCAGCGATGCGCTTTTCAAAGACATCCTGAGTGGTGTTAGTGAGACGGCCATAAATGTTGCCGGCATCCTTCAGGTGGAAACGGTCAGAAGCATGCTGGGCGTTATGGAACACGTAAGAGGTGGTCTGATATATAGGAACTGCGCGAGAATCGGTTGCCGGATCGGCCTGTTCCTGGCCAACGTGAACTTGAAGAGTTTCGAAATGGAGTTTGTTCTGTGTTGTCATATTGTTTAAATCCTTTTTTTGCACTTGGCAAGAAATATCGCAATCGCCCGATCGTTTTGTTACTGTTGGCGTCGGGCGACGCGATTGTTAATAGGTTTGCTCAATTCTGAGCGCTAAATTTTGGCGGTATTAGGCCCGCCCACCTTTGCTTTGGTTACACATTCGACATCGCATAGCGAAATCCTCCAGGCTTTTATCCCTTTCGGGTCACCTCGTTCGTTTGATGTGCATAATTTAAAAACTAAAACCTATAAAACCAATAGGGAAAACTGCTGGATTATAAATTTTTTTAAGAAAAATGGCTTTCTTATAGAGAGAATCTATAACGAGACAAAACTTTTTGTAATAGCAAGAGGAAAAAGCGGGCAAAAACCTCATTTTTTCTCCTATTTCAAAATGTTCTATCGAACGTTTCACAAGCGAAACACCCACCGCTTCTTTATGAAATACATCCCACGACAAGACAGAAAAAACGGTACAACCTGTTCAGGAAAGCGTTTTTCGAAATCTAAAAATTGACGAAATTCGTTTAAAAACGGCAATTTTTGCGTATGCGCTACATTTTTCTCCAAAATTTTTTCTTTTTCAACACGTTTTCGGAAAAGTTGGCACGGCTTTCGCTTAAGGTACAGCGAGAAACAAAAGGGCCAACGGTAAACGCCGAGCCCGCAACAAAAAGAGGTTAAAATTATGATGAACACACAGATTATTCCGAACGCTTTCTATGGTATCCAGAACTTCATTGACAGCTTGAACGCCGCAAACGCAAAGGGCGAATGCACTTACACGCCGAAGGCCGACTACTACGAGACCGAAAAAGGATTCGCGCTTGAAGTCGAAATTCCAGGCGTCAAGAAAGAAGATTTGGACATCCAGGTCGAAAAGAACATCTTGACCGTCAAGGCAACACGTGCCCGCAAGGACGAAAAATTCACCTACGAACGCAGTTTCCGCTTGGCGGATGACATCGATACCGACAACATAAAAGTCTCCTTGGAAGACGGTATCCTGAAATTCGACCTCGCGAAGAAAGCACAGGCCGCAGCCCGCAAGATTACCATTGCCTAACGGCAATCGGGCTAACGCCTCGTGCACTTGCACGGCACAAATAACTTGAACTTTTTCATACCTCCTCCTTAGAACAACAAAGGGATTTCCGGCAGCAATGTCGGGAATTCCTTTTTGCATATTGCCAAAATTTTTTCAATGCTGTCATGCCCGACTAAGGTTGGTGAGCCTGCCGAACCATCGGACATCTCCTTTCCTGTTGCCAAAATTCATTTTTTGTGTTATATTTCAATTTGCAAATGATTCGCAAATTATAATTTCACATTCAATATAAAGGATTCTTATGAAAAAGAATAAGAAACCGGTGGTTCTCATCACCGGGTATTTGGGGTCGGGTAAAACGACACTTTTGAACAACCTTCTTAAGCAAGAAAAGAGAAAGGTCGCCCTTATCGTGAACGATATGGGAAGCATCAACGTCGATGCCGAAATATTGAAAAAGAACGGTTCCAACGTCACCGAATGCCCGATGTTCGAATTGCAAAACGGCTGCATTTGCTGCACATTGCGCGATGAATTTATCAAACATGTTGAAAAGATTTCCAATCTGGATTCCATTGAAGTCGTATTTGTCGAGGCTTCTGGAATCAGCGATCCGGGCGCCGTCAGCGCAAGCTTCCTCGCTTACGAAGACGACAATCCGAACACGAATGTTTACTTGACGTCCATCGTCACGGTCGTGGACGCCGATAGAATTTATCGTGAATTCCTTAGCGAATTGAAACAAAAAAAGCAAGTCAGAGACAGTCTTGCTGAAAAGTACGATTTGAGCGACGAAGAAATTTCTACGCTAATCGTGGACCAGATTGAGTTCTGCAATTTCATCATTTTAAACAAGTGTGATTTACTTTCGGCCGACCAGCTCAAGGAAGTCGAGACGATTGTTCGTGATTTCCAGCCGCGCGCCCCGATCATCCGCTCGATAAACGGTCAAATCGACATTGAAAAGATCATGACGACAAAGCCGTTCAACTACGATCAAATAGATTCTTCGTCCGCCATCCAGAAGGCTACGGCAAGTTTGTTGCAGCAGGGAAGAAAGCAAAACGGCTGCGTTGACGAATATGGAATTTCGTCGTTCGTTTTCGAAGCAAGGCGACCGTTCAACAGAGACCGCTTTATGGAATTTGTCAACAACAGGTATCCGTCGCAACTGATCCGTTCAAAAGGGTACATCTGGTTCTCGGATGCAAGCAAGGACGTGCAGCTTTTTGAGCAGGCGGGTCGCAACTCCTCCGTAATGCCGGTTTCTTACTGGATTGACGCTCTGCGCGATGATGTCAAGCAATCTTACATCGCCAACAATCCCGAAATTCGCGATAACTGGGATTCGCGTTTTGGCGACAGAGAGAACCAGGTTGTATTCATCGGCAAGGGCTACAACAAGGACGAAATCATGTTCGAACTTGAAAAGTGCCTAGACGAGCGAGCAATCGCCTAGCCGTACACTTGACAATCATTCTCAAATTGATTAAATTTTCAATTTGAGAATGGTTTGCATTTACAAGAAGATGGTAAAATGGAATACAAGACTCAGACTCGACAAATGATTCTGGACTATATGGTCGAAAATCCTGACCGTATTTTCAAGGCTTCCGAAATAGCGCAAAGTTTGCCCAAAGTCTCGTTGAGTACCATTTACCGGAATCTTAGCAGGCTCCAGGAAACAGGGATGGTCCAGGTCGTTGGCGCAGAAAAGAACAACGAACTTCAGTACCGTTACACAGGTCCCTGTCGCTGCGCATCCAAGATGCATCTCGTTTGCAAGGACTGCGGCAAGTTTTTCCATTTGGAAGGTCCGGCTTTGCGGCTTTTGCAACATTCCATCGCTCGCGTGAACGGTTTTATACTGGACCAGCAGCAATCCGTTTTACTCGGATATTGCGCCGCATGCAGCAGGCGGAGTCGTTAATGTTTCACTTTTTTGACAAGTTGATTGTCGTTTTGGCACTCATTTATACGGAGCGTCACGTCGAACATCATTGTCATGGCGAACATTGCCACACTTGCCACCACATCCATCATTGCCTCGACCTTATTTCAAAATTTTGCTTTGAGCTTGTTGAAGCTCCGATTCAAATCGCCTTCCGCTGTTTTCTCTTCAAACTTGTACGTTTCGCAGTCATTATCTTACGCCCGATTACGCTTGTCTCGCAAAAAATCCTTTTATTGAATTGAATAAAATCTTTCGAAGTAGAAAGAACTGTAATTTATTCAACATTTAAAACATAAAGGATTCCAAAAATGAAAAAAGTTTCATTTTATTCTTTGCTGCTTTCCGTTTTCGCGGCAGCAATCTTTTCGCTCGTTGCTTGCAACGAAACCTCCGACAAAAAGCCGGAACAAACTAAGCTTTCCATCGTCACAACGATTTACCCGGAATACGCTTGGGTTAAAGAAATTCTCGGGACGCATTTCAATTCTGTCAAGCTCGAACTCCTTATGAAAAATGGAGTTGATTTACACAGCTACAAGCCCACCGCGCAAGACATCGCCAAAATTGCAAGCGCCGACATGGTCATTTATGTGGGAGGAGAATCCGACGAATGGATTAAAGACGCGCTTGAAGCCACTCCGAAAAAGGGGCGTTCCGAAATCAACTTGGTGAAGGTTCTTGGCGACCGCGTAAAAGCGGAAGAAGTCATCGAAGGCATGCAAGGAGAGACGAAAGACGAAAGACGAGAGACGAGAGAAGACGCAAAAGAGGACCACGAACATGCAGAAGCACACGAAGCAGGCGAACATGAGCATCACACCAAACATGCAGAAGAACATGACCACGAGCATCACGAGCACGCCGACCCTTCGACAAGCTCAGGGACCAAGGAACACCATCATCACGATGAAGACGTCGAAAATGATGAACACGTTTGGCTTTCGCTGAAAAACGCTGAAATAATTGTCCAAAAAATCGCCGAAGAACTTTCCAAACTCGATGCCGTCCACGCCGCCATCTACAAGCAAAACGCCGATACTTACATCGCCCAGCTTCAGTCTCTCGATGCGGAATACCGTGAAGCGGTCAATGGAGCCGTACGCAAAACAGTTCTGTTCGGCGACAGATTTCCTTTTCGTTATTTGGTGGACGATTATGGTATTAAGTATTATGCCGCGTTTGTTGGTTGTTCCGCCGAGAGCGAGGCAAGTTTCGAGACTATCGCATTCCTCGCAGGAAAAATGGACGCAGAATCGCTTCCGGTAATTTTCACGATTGAAAACAGCAACGGCAAAATCGCAAAGGCAGTCCTCGCTGCCAGCAAGAAATCCCAAAACGCACAGATTCTCATCCTCAACTCAATGCAATCCGTTACAGAAAAGCAAATCGCAGAAGGTATCGATTACCTCTCGCTGATGAAATCCAATCTGGAAGTTCTGAAAAAGGCTTTAAAATAAATCAAGCGATTTTCCAATGCAAGCACAAGTGTTTGCGCTGTAAAACTTTACGTGTCATTCTGAGCGAAGTGCGAAGCACGAAGTCGAAGAATCTAAAAGAAACAAACATGAATCCAACAACAAATCTGATAAAATGCAGCCAGCTCACGCTCGGTTACGGCAACAAGAACGTTGTCAATAATTTCAATTACGAAATTAACGCTGGCGATTATCTCTGCATCATCGGCAGAAACGGCTGCGGAAAGACGACGTTTTTGCGCGGTCTCGCCGGAATCTTGCGCCCAAAAGCTGGGAAAATCGAGTTTTGCGACAATCTCAAGCGAAATCAAATCGGTTACCTGCCGCAGATAACGGTAACGCAAAAGGATTTCCCCGCATCCGTCGAGGAAATCGTCCTTTCGGCGTTTCAAGGGAAAAGTTTGCTGTTGCCATTTTACGGGAAGGCCCTCCGCAAGCGTGCAGATGAGTGTTTGGAATTGACGAACGCAACAAATTTGCGCAAGGAAAGTTTCCGTGAACTTTCGGGAGGCCAAAAGCAGCGTGTTCTCTTGGCGAGGGCTTTATGCGCCGCCGAAAGGCTTCTGCTTTTAGACGAACCCGTCACCGGGCTCGATCCCGAATCATCGCAGAACATGTACAATATCATCAAAAACCTTCACGAACAAAAAAACATGACCATCGTGATGGTCTCGCACGATGTAGAAGCAGCCCGTAACAACTCCACCCGAATATTGAATTTCAACGAAATAGCACAATAACAACCTTCTTACTTCCTACCGCCTACTTCCTACTAACACATGCTCGACCAATTTTTCTTCTATCTCGACTTCCCGTTCGTACGATACGCGATTATCGTCGGAACTTTGATTTCGCTATGTTCTTCACTTTTGGGCGTGACACTCGTTCTCAAGCGGTACTCCTATATCGGCGATGGACTTTCGCACGTCGCATTCGGAGCGCTCGCGATTGCAGCAGTTCTTAAAGTCACGAACAACATGCTCATCATTTTGCCCGTAACTATCGCTGTTGCCATTTTGCTCCTCTGCGGGGGCAAGGATGCACGAATCAAGGGCGATGCGGCCATCGCCATGGTCTCGGCCGGAGCACTCGCCATCGGCTATTTGCTGATGAACATTTTTTCGTCATCGGCAAATGTCGCGGGCGATGTATGCACAACACTTTTCGGCTCCATGTCCATTCTCACACTCAAGCCAACCGACGTTTACCTTTGCGTCGCTCTTTCGATTGTCGTACTCATCACGTTCGTGCTGTTCTACCATAAAATTTTCGCGATTACTTTCGATGAAAATTTTGCGCGGGCCACAGGCGTGAACGTAACTTCATTCAACCTCCTCATCGCCATCATCATTGCAGTCATCATCGTCCTCGCCATGAATCTCGTCGGTGCGTTGCTCGTCTCTGCGTTGGTCGTGTTCCCAGCACTTTCAGCGATGCGGGTATTCAAAAGTTTTTTCTCGGTGACAGTCGCTGCCGCTATCATCTCAGTCATTTGTTCGCTAGTCGGGATTCTTGTCGCGATTCTCGCAGGAACACCCGTAGGCTCAACGATTGTCGCAATGGACATTGTCGCATTTTTGATTTGTTATTTGACAAATTTCATTCGCAACAGGAGAATTTAACAGCACTACGTCATCCTGACCCTGAAACGTAGCGATAGGGGAAGGATCCATAATTTTTCATCGGAGAACTTGTTTTGTACAAAGTATTTTCTAGAATTACAATCATTGCAATTCTTTGCATATTTTCGCTATCCACGTCAAGCGTTGCCGCCGAAAATGTTTCCGCCAACCGCGTTGACATAGACCTCACAAAAATGAGCAGCACCATGGTCTATTCCATGGTTTTCCAGATGGTTACGGAACCCAAAAAATTCATCGGCAAAACCATCAAAATGAAAGGCGCTTTTTCAAGCTACTACGACGAAGAATCAAAGCGCCGCTTTTTCGGTTGCGTCATCAAGGACGCTTTGGCCTGCTGTTCACAGGGATTAGCTTTTGAAACATTCAAACCTCGCAAATTCCCTAGCGAATACCCGAGCGAGGGCTCATCCATCACCATCGTCGGAACTTTCGAATTCGAAAAAGAAGAAGACGGCATCGGATTTCCGATTATCAAGAACGCCAAACTTTACAAATAAAGAAACATCGTTTGAAATTTTAGTCACAAAATGAGCAATCTGCTATCCATACGCAAGTTCGTCATCGTGCTCATCGCGGCATGCCTATTCGCCGTTGCCGAACACCATCATGACGATTTTGAGCAGCACGAAGACTGTCCTATTTGCGTATTAATTCACGATGGATACAATCTCGAAAATTTCACGCCTATTGCAGTCGTATTTTGGATTCTGCTATTTATTCTACAAGTGCAGTACGCCTCGCGAATTCCATTTACACAAACGCTTCATTATAATCCTCGCGGCCCACCCATCACCATGACTTAACATGATCCATCAACGTTTCTCGCCTCAGGATGACAGAAACGGAAAACGTCATTCTGAGTGGCGAACGCCACGAAGAATCCAGTTAAATCCATGTAATTATATACAACAAGAATGATGTCATTCCCGCGAAGGCGGGACAATCTTATCACATACTCAAAAAGGTTTTATAATGAAAAAAATCCATTTCTTGGCTATTGCCATTTTCTCCCTCATCTTCGCCGCCTGTGGCGACAGCAATTCCACCTCTACCGAGCAGCACGAACACTTCGAAGTCGAAGGCTGGAACCTCTATTCAGCGGAATGGGATACACTCTACAGTGTTTACCGCGGCAAGGAAGTTTCTAAACTCCCGGGCCTCAAAGTCAATGCCAACTGCATGAGTTCCCATATCAATATCAAGTTCATCGACGAAAACAAGAAAGAAATCGCGGGTCCGAACGACAACGAACATTCTCTCGGTTGGGAAGTTGGCAACAAGAAAATTCTCGATATCGAATGGGAAGGCGGCTGGGGCTTCCATCTCAAGGGACTCAAGAAAGGTGAAACAACTTTGATTCTCAAGGTCAAGCACCACGATCACGCCGATGCCAAAACTCCTGAAATTAAAGTAGTCGTCGATAAGGCTTTGGATGCAGACAAATGTCCGTTCCAGGAAGACGAAGATCACGATCATGAGCACGAGCACCATCATGAAAAATAGCCTCAATAGGGCTGCCATGGGGGGCCTCCTTTTGGGAGGCTTCCTTTCTTTTGCGTACGCCCAAGAATTTATTCAAGATTTAGGCAACTCAACTGTTGTCGCAGAACAATCGACCGAGACAATTTTAGATGGTCTGCGCAAAGACGAAGAACTGCAAGCCGAAAAACTCGACCGCAAAATTTCCACGACCATCGCAGAGACCATCAAGAACGAGCCCGACATCGCCATCCGCTCCATGGGTCCCGCGGCCGCACGCCCCGTCATCAAGGGCCTTTCCGGCAATCACGTCGCCATCACCGAAGACGGTTCCTTTTGCGGAGACATGAGCGCCACCTCGCCCGATCACGCCGTCGCATCCGAAGTCCTGACGGCACATAAATTGCGCATCACACGTGGACCGCAAATTCTCATGCAATCCTTCGCCACTGCAGGCGGCGTCATTCAAGTCGAGCACAATGACATTCCTTTTGAAATTGCGCGGTCCCAAGGCGCACCGACCCAATCCGCGGCGGTGTCCAACACGCAAATTCACGGTTACATCGCCGACTACGCCGAAAGCGGCCAGCCGGGATTCGCCACTGTCATAGGCGCAAGCGGCTACATACACGGACTATCGCTCAAAGGCGAACTTTCCGCCCGCAACATGAGCGACATGAAAACGCCCAACGGCACGCTCAAAAACACAGACATTCAAAACAAAAGCGTCGCCGTCGGGGCCGCCTACACTTTTGAACGCTTCAAGTTCGGAGCATCCTTCCGCACGTTCAATTCCGATTACGGAATTCCGGGCGGGTTCATTGGCGGCCACCCTAACGGCGTTGACATCGAACTTTCCAAACGCGACTTGACGTTACGCGGACTCTATCTCCCCGCCCAAAAATCAAGCGATACGCTAAGCGTCACATTCCGACTCAATCAGTACCACCACACGGAATACGAGACCAAGGAATACGTCGGCGCTGAATTCGCCGTCAATCAAGAAAACGTCCGCATCGAAAAATTCATCGCACAAAGCGGACCATTTTTCGGCATCCACATCGGCGGAGAATTCGATATCCGTTCCATCGAAATGGGCGGCTACGTCTTTACGCCACCGACAAATTCTTACGCAGCCTCGTTTTTTTCCGTCGCCAGCCTAAACGGATGGCGGGACGGTTTAGAGATTACCTTGTCCGCACGACTCGGTGGCGCATTCTTTAGGCCGCGCGAAAGCGTCGTTGCAGACAAAGACGCTATCGAAGACCGCAATTTTGCATTATGGGCCATCGCCGCAGAATTTTCGCAACGTGTCGCCCCCGGCAAATTCCTGACGCTCGACGCATTCCGCACCACTCGCGCCCCGACCATCGAAGAACTCTACAACCAAGGTCCGCATCTCGCCGCCTACACCTACGAACGCGGCAACCACAAGCTCGATGCAGAAAGCGGTTACGGTGCCGAACTCGAATTTCGCGATTACGGCGAAATCATCAATTGGCGCGCCGCCGTTCACAGCACATGGTTCCTGAACCACCTCGCTCCACGCGCCACCGGTGACACCAACTGGTCGCAAATTTTGCCGATTTACCAAGTCAGCGGCGACGACGCTCTCCTCATGGGCGCAAACGCCTCCATCGAGACCGCCGCAGAAACGGGATTCTACGCACAAGCAGGCGCGAGCTACGTTTGCGGTTTCTACCAAAACGAAAACTGGAGCGACATGCCACAAATTCCGCCGTTCCATTTCCACGGCGAAATCGCCTACATCTGGCAGCACGTCCGCACAGGAATCAACACGGAATTCACCCTTGCGCAAAACCGGGTGGACCGCTACGAACAACGCACCCCCGGCTATATCACGTTCGGAGCATCCCTCGAATTCCACTGGTCGCTCAAGCTCGCGCATTACAGCATCGTCCTCCGCGGCGATAACTTGTTTAACGCCGACGTGCGTAACCACCTTTCGCGCCTCAAATCCGTGATGCCCGAAAAAGGCCGCAACGTAAGCATTCTCGCCAAAGCGGAGTTCTAAAAATCACTGGATCCTTCACTATCGTTCAGGATGACAAAAACGCAATGTCATGCCGGACACCGTTCCGGCATCACCTTTCTTAACAGCATAAAAAGTTCTCTGTATGGTCTCTTCCGCACGATATTTGTATATTCTTTAGCGTTAAACTAGAAGATTTTACGATGGCCGATAAAGAATTGCTCGATAAAGAAGTTTTAAAGACCGTAAGCCGCATTGAACTCAGCGTTCGCGGCACGCTCGACACTGTGATGACCGGAGCTTACCACAGCTCCTTCAAAGGGAACGGCATGGAATTCAGCGAAGTCCGCGAGTACATGCCCGGCGACGACGTGCGCACCATCGACTGGAACGTGACTGCACGAACCGGCACGCCTTACGTCAAAAAATTCATCGAAGAACGCGAAATGACCATGCTCCTCATGGTCGATGCGTCCAGCAGTTCGGAATTCGGTTCCGGCAAGCAAATGAAAGGCGAAGTCATGGCAACGCTCACTGCGCTCCTCGCGTTCGCCGCCATCAAGAACAATGACAAAGTCGGCCTCCTCATTTACACCGATCAGGTCGAACTGTTCATCCCGCCCGAGAAAGGCCGCAAGCACGTGCTTCGTCTCATCCGCGAAATTCTTTACTTCAAGCCGCAGCACCACGGCACCAATACGCAGGTCGCCCTCGAATACGCCGGCAAGATTCTGAACCGCCGCGCCGTGGTCGTCGTGATGAGCGACTTCTTGGACGAAGGTTTCGAAAATGCTTTCAAGATTCTCCGCAAGCGTCACGACGTTCTCGCCGTGTCCGTCGTTGACCCGCGTGAAATGGAACTCCCGTCCGCAGGCCTCGTAGAACTCGAAGACCCAGAAACTGGCGAAACGCTCCTCATCGACACCGGCGATGCCGCTTTCCGCGAAGCATTCGCCCGCGAAGCAAAGCGCCAAGGCAAAGCCACCAAGGAACTCTTCCAGCGCATGTCCATTGACTTTGTCCGCATCGAGACGCACGACGACTTCAAGGAAACGGTCGCCCCGCTTATCGAGCACTTCCGCCGCCGCGCCCGCGCCGCAAGAATGTAATTTACACTTTTTGCCTGTAACCACTAAGGCCGAGCAGGGCAAGCGCTGGAACATAGAAAGCCCAAACGCAGTTATGCGCCACGGTAGCGATATTTTCTTGAACGCTGTAATCTACCGAGACCAAGCCCGAAATACCCACGCACACGTCACAGCAGAGAAACAGGACCATTCCCCACTTGACGTACCTCGCATTCTTCGCAGGAAAATAACCGATTCCAGGAGTTCGGCACGCCACGACAACCGAACACGCGACGAATACGCCATAAGACGCCACAATCGGAAGCACCATCTTCTCGAAAGTTCCCATCCAGCAAAGCAACGCCATTAGGAGCACCATGCCGAATGGAATGCACAGAATCTTGGGGAAATGGTTATCCACATCGCTCTTGCGTGTATGACGGATAATATACAACGTCTGCACAGCCATAAAAAGGCAAACGCCAAGCAAATTGCTGTGCAAAATTCTTATGCAAAAATCTGCGCACAAGGACACTAAAAAGCCGGCCTGCAAAAGGCTTCTATCCCTTGTGCAAAGTCCACCACGACCGATAAGCAAAACGACAATCGTCATGAGGGCTGTCGTGGCAAACTTAGCGATATCCTGATATTGGGTCGCCTCCATAAGGCAACGTTCAACGGCTCCACAGCGGTAAAAAACGAGCCAATCCATCACCAAGAAAGACGCCGTAAGAATTGCAGCAAAAGCGAAAAGCAAACCGATGATTTTTTTCTTTTTCATTCGCTCAAAAAGATAACATCAAACCGTTGCCGGTCTATACCCAAGCAACTTCATGCTGTAAAGCGCAGTGCCCTTGCTGATGCTGCGAACGCCTGTAGCGTATCCGAAAATTTTCCGCAGCGGGACGTCGGCTTTCAAAAAGTGCGTTTTTCCGTCGCCTTCGATTTCCTTCACCTTGCCTTCACGCGCCTGGATATCGCCCGTCACAAGGCCCGCAAAATTCACCGGACATTCAAGCGAAAGTTCCATGACCGGTTCGTACAACTGAACGTCCGCAGGTTTCACGAGTTTAGCGACCGCATCGGCACAGCACTTCTTGATCATCGGCGGGAGCGCCCCTTCCGTCCATTCAAAGCGATGAACTTCAAAACGCACGCCGACAAGCGGCCCCTTCCCGAGCACGCCGACCTCAGTCGATTCCAGAAGCGCCGAACGCACGCCTGCCAAAATTTCACGCGGGGCATTTTCCATGAACTCCGCAGACAAGCGAATATCGTGAGCATCGCCCTCTAGTGGGGAAGCCGAAATGCTGATGGACATTTTGTGCGGGCCAATCTGGAACGTATTTTCAGCAGGC
>JAEEGK010005118.1_pt1 | contig 31750 bp, 19 predicted proteins | sample 8958771 | NCBI WGS metagenome assembly JAEEGK01 (sample SAMN16246547, study PRJNA631951) | gut metagenome | biome: gut microbiome; feature: rumen; material: SC-attached | host: Bos | place: Iran: Karaj | collected 2018-10
TTCCTCCAGATCTTTTAAACGACATAAGATTAACATTTGACTTATATAAAAATGAAAAGGAGAAAATATCAAAATTAAAATTAAGAACTCTTCTTTTTTCATTTTGTATGTATAAAAGCAGTGCATCAGATATAAATGAATATATAGAATCAGAAACAGATCCAGATAAAGAAGAATTTGATTTTGATATAGTTTGTATTCTTGTTAATCAAAAATTAAAAAGTGCAAAAAATAAAGATGCTGATGAAATATTTAATTATATGATTACGAATAAAAATGATAAAAATGATACTGAAAATTTAAAAAGTGAAGATTTTTCTAAAGCATTTAAAAAATATGGCATTGATGCTAGTGATGCTGAAATTAGAGAAATGATGAAATATATGACTTCTAATAAAAAAAAAGATGAAGATTCTGAACAAGAAGAAGAAGAAGAAGAAAATGAAGAAGATATTCCTGAAAAAATTACGAAAGTTCAATTTAAAAAATTTTATACTGCTGATAAGTAGATTTAAATCTTGTTTTTAAAATGTTTTTTGAAATTTATTTATTGACGATTTTTTTATTTTTTTTGTTTTTTTTAAATATTTTTTAAAATATTCACAAAAAGAAAAGGAATTAAATGAAAAATAAATAGAGAAATAATGATAATATTGTTAAATTGTATTATTAATATTATAAAAATGTTATTAAGAAGAAAAAGGATTATAATACAACTGAATGTAAATAAAATAATTATTATCAATGTATATAGATGAAGAAGTTCCTTGGAAACACAATAAATAAAAGATTATTACACAAAGATAATGTAAAAAAAATTTTAAAAATTTATGGAAAAATAAACTTAGAGTAGATATTCTTAAATCTAATATATTAAATTTAATTCTGGATATCTTGATAATCCAGGATAAAGAAAGAAAATTTATTTTAATTTATTTTGTCATCACTTTATGTCTTTTTATAATATTGATTGTTTGAATAAATTTAATTTTTATATAATTTTTAAATTTAAATTAATTTATTAAAAAAATGTTAATGGCTCCTTCAAAAGGAAATGATGATAATAATAATAGTAATAATAATAGTAAAAATAATAAAAACAAGGAGAATAATATAAATGGGAATGAAAAAATCAACAGATTTATTAATGAAATTAATTATGCTATAAATAATAAAGAAGAATTAAAAAACATTAGGGAAATTTATCAAGTTATTTATGATTGCCTTTTCACTACAATTTCTTTAAAAGATTTTATAGGATTGTCATTAAATACTATTATTTCTTCTTTACAAAATTATATTATTTCATTTCAGGAAAATTTAAATGAAGAAATATTAGAATTAATGGAACAAATAATGTTTATGTGTCTTTTTCACTTCCACTTAAAAATTATTAGTTTAGGTTATTCAATTTTAAAATTTTTACTTGAAATAACTGATTTTTCATATCAGGAAGAATTATTAATGAATATCATTAAAATTATTCAAATAATAAATTTAAAAAGAAATATTGGAAATGGTATAAATTCAATAACTTCTGTAATAATATCAAATTTATCTTCTTCTTTATTTTTTATTATAAATAATCAAAATTCAAATCAAAAAGTAAAAAAAATCTTTGGTGAATTCATTTTAAAAAATATAAGTGAAACTAATTTCATATATTTATTAACATTATCATGTTCTTCAGATAATAATTTTTCTTCATCTCTGAATACAGATATGATAAGAGATATATTAGATAAATTTAAAATAGAATTAAATAAGAAATTCAATCAATTAAATGATTATATAAATAAAAATTATGATAATCCTAGCTCTTCAAAATCAATATTAGAACAAATATTCGACAAAATTGGATGTGTTTGTAAAATTATTGATTCATTTACTATAAGAGGACATAGAACTTATAATATAGATAAAATTATAAAAAATTTAATTCCAATAAGCAGAAAAATTTTAAATGTTTTATTTAGTAAAATCAATAATGAAAATATAATATTATCAATAGAAACAATTTCAAATATAATAAATTTTATCGATGCTATTGATTCTTTTGACAATGAATATATATTAAAAACATTAAATTGGAATCAACAAATCTTAGAAAATAATATTGAATATTTAATAAGTACATACCAAATAATAGAAATTTTAACAAAAATCACAATAAAAAATCAAGATAATGATAATAACAAAAATAATATATGTTTAATTATTATACAAATTATAGAAAATATTTTATCAATGAATAATGTTTTAATTGATATTTCTGTTCCTTATTATTTAATCAAAATTAAAAATTGTGTGGATAAAATTCAAAATGATTTTATAATTGAACAAAATAAATTTCCAAAAACTTATAATTTTTTCAATGATGAATGTAATATATCAGAAATTAAATATGATAGAGAAAATTTTGATTTTTATATTAAAGAATATATTAAGTCAATTAAAGAATCTAATGGTGAAAGCGATAATTATTTTGATTATAATTTTATTGGAAATTGCATTGAAAAATTTGAAGAATTTAAAAACTCAATGAAAAAAATATATAATTTAAACAATCCAACTGATACTGATAATAAAATAGAAAATTTTAAAAAAAAAATAAAATGTAAAAATTTAAAACCTGAGGAATTTGAGTCATTCTTTTTAGAAACTTCTATTGAAATGTTTAAAGAATTATTTAAACAATAAGATAATAATTTATAAAATTTAAAAAAATGAAAAATATAAATACGATATTTTTAATTCCTGAATATATATATAAAAATTAAAATTAATTTTTTTATGAAAAAAAGTTTGTTTATAAAAACTAATTTTTTTTAATTAAAATTTTAATAAAAACATAGAAAAATCATATAAACATTGATTTTCTTTTGAAATTGCTATATATTCTAAACAATTAACAATACTATAGTAAATAAAAGGGATAATAAAAGAAATAATAAAATTACAAACCAGACATAAAGATAAATTTATTAAAGTTTTTTTACTTGAATAAATTTGAAAGAAAACACTAACAAAATACCAAGTTACTCCAGTTAATAAAAAAGATAAAATAAAAAAAATAATAATTTTACATTCTATTTTTGATTTTATTTTAATTTCAAAATCATCATTTTTTTTATTAGGTTTTCTTTCAAAATCTTCTATTTCACTTTTATATTCCATAAAACAATCAATTATTTTAGTAATAAAATAAGAACAAAGAAGAGAAGAAATTGCAATTAAAAATTCATCTTTACCAATAAAAATTGTCTTTTTTTGATATAATCTTTTAATATGAGAATTAAAATCAAATAAACAACAAAAGAAAATATCAAGTGATAAAGTAAGAATAAATAAAGATATTTTATATACAACAATATCATATTTACCATTATTAAATAAAGATATTACTTTATGTTTATTTCTTATAGTAAAACAATATAAATCTGAATATGTTATTCTTGAAAAATCTGAAAAATCATCATTAACTGAATTTTCTGTATTTTTAATATTATTATTTTTTTTATCAAAATGTATTTTATTATGTCTATATTTTTTTTTTAGATTATTATAATATTCTTCAATTGAACGTCCTACTTTATAAACAAAATATTTATTTTTTTTAACTTCATCATAATCATTTAAATTATTTGTTGTTGCTTCTTCTGTTTTTTGAATTTCATTTGGTGTACTTTTATTAAAATAATTTTGAATTGACTTTTTATTTAAATTATTTTTATTTTTTAAATGCAAACTTTTACTCGGAGGATTAATTGGTATTTCTAATGATAAAGCTAGTTTTTTAAAGCCATTTATACAAAACATAATACAATCAGTAATTTGGATAAGAAAACAACCTAATATTACATAATTACCAACATTTTTTTTTAAAAATTCTGAAGTGAAAGGTGAAATATGACATTTCATAACTTGAAAATTTTTATCTTTAATTACTTTTTCTTCTTTATATTTCTTGTAAGTTTTTTGTGAATATTCAGAAAAAGAACTTAAATTTGAACAAACACAATCTACTTTATAATTTTCAAGATCAATATTTGTTATATTACAATTTTCTTCACAAAAATAATAATTTGAATTATTATGATATAATTCATATCGATCTTCAAGTAGAATATCATAACTATCGTTAGAGCATTTTACACATATGTCATTATAAAACTTATTTGATTTAGAATAATAAAGAATATCAATAGAATCATTTTTATATTTTTCAAATACATAATCCATTAAAGTAGAGTTTTTAAAAGATTTTGTCACTGAAACATTTTTGCATATTTCATTTTGATATTTTACTCCATATTGATTATATAATATAAAATCAAATTGAGGAGTCATTACATCATTTCTTTTAAATTCAAATAAAGATATATAAAAAACATAATTTTCATAAATCGCATTGGATTTTCTTATTTCATTTAAACATTCATCTAAATTCAAATAAGTAATATTATATTTATCAATTAAATTTTTATATTCTTTTAATCCATTTTCAGTTGAATTGTAAAAAGCAAAATTAATATTATCATTATAAACATAAATATTAGAAGGAGGATTAACAGAAATAATATAATTAGTGATTCCTTTATAAAAATTATCAAAATCATTAATTTCATGACATTTTCTATTTAAACCATCAGGAAGAGTATTTTGAGGACATTTAGAATAACATTTTTCTTTATAATAATAATATATTTTTTCATTATTATTTGCATTAATACAAGAACTTACACATTCATTAGTATCTATTACTAAATAAGGATAATCAGTATCACATTTATCAATACATATATGTTCAATTTTATCTGTATCTCTTCTCCAATATTTATTACATGAGGTAACACAATTATTTTGATGATAAATATCAAAAATTAATCCAGTTTGGCAAGTTTTACAATTATGCTCTGTTCCACTTCCTAGTTCTATACATGTTTTACATGTTCTATAACATTCTTTCCAAAATTTAATAGGCGGAGTTGAAGAATCTGAAGTTAAATAATAACCATTAGTTAATTCTAATATTGTTGTTGAATTATAACAATTAAAAGGCTCTGTATTTCTACCTTCAAGGTAATAATATTCACTTATACATTCTTTACATTTATGATCTGATGGGGTGTTTAAAATTGAACAATGTAAACATGATTCATTACAAGTGTAAATAGTAATTGTATCACTGTATATGTCACTAATTAATTCATTAGTTGAATCATAAATAATAAAAGAATATGAATATGTTCCTCCTGTTTGAAAATTAAAAATAATTTTTTCATCATCAAAAGAATAATATTGTGTAGTTACTAAATTTTCACTAGAACCTGAATTTTTATATTTGAAAGTTCCTTTAGATGGTAATTTAAAGATTTTTATTTGCTTATTTTGACATTGGTCAATTCTTTCAAAAATATTTATATCTGTGTTTATATCAAAACTAAATGGATGAATAAAAGAACAAAGAATCGGTGTTAAATCATAAAAACCTATTTTTCTGTTATTATATGAATAATAGGTAATCCTTATTTTATTAATCATTGAAACAATAAAAGGCATTCCTCTAGTTTCCCCTATATTAATCGTATATACTTCTCCCATAAATTGAAAATCTTCATTAAATACTTTATATTTAATATTATTATCTTTTACACAAACTAATAAATAATTATGACTTATTGCTCCAATATTAAAATCACTAAAATTCGGGTCACAATCTTCTAATATAATTTGATTTGTTTTACTTGTTATTTTTATTGAAGTAGTTGATTCATGTTCACATAGTATACAATAAATATTATTGATATTATTACTATCAGTTAAACTATAACAAATATAAAATTTATTTTCATTAATGTTATAGATCTTTTGAACTTTTGATGTAATTCCACAATTAATATTTAACTGAGGTAAATTATAATTTTTAATTGAAGCTTGAGAATAATCTTCTTGAATATCTGAATAATAAATATTAGCATTACATCCATTGGTTCCAACATAAACGCAAATAATATGAGAATAATCAGAATTAGAAAAACCTTTACAATCAATTGTATTTCCTCTTATTGGATTTGATTTTATAATTTTATTTATTCGAAATCCAGGCACAACAAAGTTAAATTGTACAAAATTAATTAATGAGTCATTATCTACCCATGTTGCATAATAATAATAAGTTCCATCTATTGTTTTTACTTGAAAAAAACATATATTACCATTTGATTTTAAATAAAAATTTTGAGTCAATACTTCTCTGACATCATTATATATTGGATGAAATAAAAAAGAAAATGAAGGAAAATCGACTTTAGTTGTAATTATGTAATTTTCTTTTTTTAAAGGAGTTCCAGTTTCACTAGAATGGAGAAAATCATTATTCAATGAAGAAAGAATAAGGTTATTTGTTGATGTTGAATATAATAATATTGTTTGTTTACATAGATAATATACTTCGTTTGAAGAGTCTTGAAAAGGAATTGGATATTCACAATCATCAGTATAATAGTCAATTGAAAGAATCTTTTTTATTTGTAATTGAAAAAAAAAAAAATCATGTAAATTACCATTTTAAATTAATTATACTTTCATGAAAAAAAATTTTATTTATAAAAAATTATAGATATAATGTGTTTTTTGCTTAATAATTGTGTTAATAATATTTTAATTGTTGTTAAAAGATTGTTAAATAATACCATTTTCTTTTGTTTTTTTATTCAAATCTTAAAAATCTTTGAAAAAATGAATCTTTTTATTGAAGTTAGTTTGACATTATTTTATAATTAATTATTATTTAACTAAAAAAAGTAATGAATATTAATTTTTTTTTTTAATTTAAGGAAATTTAAATATTTTAATTTACATAAATCAGAAAAATTTAAAACAATAATTAATAAAATGTAACACAATCATCTCGAAATTAACAAAATTTTCAAAAAAAAAATCTTATTTAAAAAATTGAAATTATTTGAAAAAAAATCAATAAAATTTTAAAAAAAAACAATCTTCAAAAATATAAAACATACAATTGAAAAAAAAACAAAAAAAAATAAAAAATGTCATTAATAAAAGGAGGAAAAGGTAAAGGAGGTAAGAAGATATCATTAATGAAAAAGATTCCTCAATCAAAATCAAGTAGAGCAGGTCTTCAATTTCCAGTTGGAAGAATTCATCGTTTTCTAAAAAATTATATAAATGCAAAAAATAGAGTAGGAATTTCAGCAGCAGTATATACAGCAGCAATATTAGAATATTTAACTGCTGAAGTTTTAGAACTTGCAGGTAATGCTTCAAAAGATTTAAAAGTTAAAAGAATAACTCCTAGACATTTACAATTAGCTGTTAGAGGTGATGAAGAATTAGATAATTTAATTAATGCCACTATTGCAGGAGGAGGTGTTATTCCTCATATTCATAAAAGTCTTATTGTTAATAAAAAAAAATTATATTAATATCTTTTTTAGTTTTTTCCTGTGACATTTTTTTAAATATTAATTATTTATATTTTTTTCAATAAATTTAATTTAGTAATATTAAAAATATTTTAGAAAGAAAATTATATAATTAAATAATTCATTTATTAAAAAAACAATTAAAAATTAAAAAATAAAAACCAAAAAAATTTATTTTCCTAACTCATGTCTAATAATTGCTTCTTGATATTTAGTTTCATCACATTTACATTTAGGATGATGAATATTATTTAAATTACTATCTCCAAAATTATAAAATCCATAATTCATTCCAGCATGAGCAGGACTTTTAAAAAAAACATTTGGAGAAACTTTTCGACTTTTATGTTTTTCCATATCATAACTCATAACTTCAAAAGAATTATATTGTTTAGCTAATTTAGCAGTTTCATCTAATTTATTTCTACAAATATGAAGAATATTAATTAATTCTTCAAAAGATAAATTATCATTTGGATTATTTTTTCCTGAATTTAATATAAAAAATGCAACTTCTTTATCTAAAGGAGAAAAGCCCATTGTTTTTGTTATTATATCTTTTATATCTGATATTGTTATTTTTCCTTTTTCTTTTTGAATTTGATTATATCCTCTTCTGTAATCTTCGTCTGAATATAAATTAAAACCTATATATTTTATTTTTTATTTTTTACATCCTGCATTTACTAATGTTGCTTTTATTAAACTTTCTGGTCCAAGAGAAGTTAAACCAAAAAATGACATTTTTTTATTTTATTTTTTAAGGTTTAAATATATTATTTATTAATTTAATAAAATATATTAATTTACTTATTTATTGGGTTTTTCTTTTGTTTTATTTTTTGAATTTTTCTTATTTAATGAAATAGACAAAGTATTTTTTAATATTTTTGAATTTTGTGTTTTGAAATTTTTTGAGTGATAATTAGTGATAATTTTATCATTTTTTTTATTTATTAAAGATTTTGAATTTCTGTTTAAGAGATTAAGATTACTTTTAATATTCATTAATATATTTTCATTATTTATGGATTGTTTTAAATTATTTTTCAAAAATTGTTTATTATTTTCTCTATTAATTTCAATTGTTGAACAACAATGTTCTTTTTTCTTTTTAATACCATATAAAAATTTATTATTTTCAATAATTAATTTTAATGAATTTTGAGTCATTGAAAAATTACTTAATAAACTTCTTTTTGAATAAAAGCTAAAATTATTTTTTAAATTTCTTTTAATAATTTTAAAATTTGGTTTCAATGTTTTATCAAAATTACTTGTTTCATTTTTATTTTCACTTTCAAAAATTTTATTACAAAAAGCTTTATTATCAAAAGAGGAAAAATTATTAATTTTAGTTAAATTATTATCAACATTTCTTGAAAAATTGGAAGTTTTTTCTAACTTTATATTTGAAGTATCTTTTGTTAAATTATATAAACTTGAAAAATTTCTACTTTTTTTAATTGCGCCTTTATTTCTTATAAAGGATTTTTTATTAATTTTTGAAATACTTCTAAATAATGATTTTTCTTTATTTTTAGATAAACTTTTATTATTGAATAAATTACTTTTACTATTTGTTTTACTTTTAGAATTACTATTCTCTTTTTTTTTATATTGGTAATTATTTATTTGATGAAAAATATCTTTTGATTTATTATTTATTGAAACTGATATTTTTCCTTTAATTGCGTTTTTAATCTTTTTTTCTTTATTTTTTTTTTGATAATAATCTGGCTTTTTATTTAAATAACTTTTATATATTTTTTGAAAATAATCTTTTTTATTAAAATCATTTATAAGATTCCTAATTGTTGATTTATTTGATTCAATTATATTATCATCAATTCCAGTATCAATATAACTTATAGAATTATTATTTGATATAGTTTCAATTTTTTTTTTAATTGAATTACTAAATATAATTTCAATGTTCATTTTTTCTTTTAATACATTTTTTGAATCATTCTTTTTATAATATTCTTTAAAATATATTCTTCCTTTTTCTTCATAATATTTCATTAATATTTTATTTACTTTAAATTCACAAATCATTGGATTTACATAAAAATGTAAATATTCATTGTAACAAAAGTAAAATACTGGTAAACGTTCTCTAACTTCATTTATTTTATAAGTTCTTTTTAAATACTCTTCAATATTTCCATAAATTAATTGATCTTTAAAAACTGATAAAATATGAGTATTTGATTTTGTAATTAGTTTTTTTAAAATTTTTGTGTCATATTTTGTTTTTGTACAATTATATTTTTTATATAATTTTTTTCTTGATATTTTAATAAAATTTAATAAAATATTTGAATCATGATTAATTACTTTATTAATAATCTTATTTTTTTTAATATCAGTAAACCTAATAAATTTCCTTAAATTAATTTTATCACTCATTTAATTTAAAAAATATAATAAATAAAAACTTTTTAAAAATTCAAAAAAATCAAAAAAAACTTGATAAGTTAATTTTCTTTATCTATCATTAATTTTAATTATTTAAATAAAATATAGAAAAAAATAATAATATATATCATCTAATCTAATTAAAGAACCTGTATATTGAATAATATCAATATATCTTTAAAGAAATTATTATTCTTTTTTCAACCTCAAAAAAAAAATGAATTATTATAGAAAAACTATAATTTTTGAAGAATAAATGATTTTTATCAATTTAAAAATTGATTCAAGCAAACAATAACATTCAATTCAGTTATTAATTTATTTTTTGAATTTATCAAATAATCTTTAAATTCAAGTATTTTTATTTTTAATTGAATTTAATAGCTCAACTTTTCAACAAATAAAAAAAGTATTCTGTTATAAAATATAAATGAATAAGTTTATTTAAACTATTAAAATTTAATTTGAAAAGGAGGAAATATATTTACTTGTAAAGATTTAACACTTTGAACATATAATGAAAAATAAGTAACCTTAACTTAATATTAACATTATTATTTTTATTAACGAAATCAAATAAACCTTTTTAAATAAATGATGATTAAAAATATAAAAATTTAACATAAATTCTTTTAAATTATAAAAAAAAGAATCTTAAAAAAATAAAAATTTAAAAAAAAAATGATTGATTTAAATGATTATGATTTTCAACATTATTTAAAGATAAAACATAATACAACTCAACATCTTCAATCAACAGAAACTTCATCAAAGCAAAACACAGAATTTACATATAATAATTTAATTCCAATTGGAAGTGGTTCATTTGGAAATGTATATAAAGCAGTTTGTGATCAAACAGGAGAAATTGTAGCAATAAAAACAGTTTATCAAGATTCAAGATATAAAAATAGAGAATTATCAATATTATTAGAATTAAATCATATAAATACAATATCATTAAAAAATTATTTTTATACTTCAAAAAAAAAAAATTCAAATGAAAATGAAAAATATTTAAATGTAGTAATGGATTATTTTCCAGAAAGTTTATCTCATTTTATTCGTCATCATTCATTTAATTCTCAAAATCCAATTTCATTAATAGATTTAAAATTATATGCATATCAAATGTTTCATGCTTTGAATTATTTAAATTCAGTAGGAATATGTCATAGAGATATAAAGCCTCAAAATATATTAATAAATGAAAAGGAAAAATTAATTAAAATATGTGATTTTGGTTCAGCTAAAAAATTAAGAAAAGGAGAAAGTAATGTTTCATATATTTGTTCTAGATATTATAGAGCACCTGAATTAATATTTAATGCTAATGAATATACTAATTCTATTGATATGTGGAGTGTTTGTTGTGTTTTATGTGAAATGATTTTGGGAAAACCTTTTTTTCCAGGTGAAAATTCTACTGATCAACTAGTTGAAATTATCAAAATTATTGGGACTCCTAATAAAAAAGATATATATAAAATGAATTCTGAATATAAGAAATATAAATTTCCTTTAATTAAATGTTTTTCATTAAAATTTGTTTTTAAGGATTTTATGAATTTTTTAGGTGATGATTTTATTAATTTAATTCAAAAAATTTTCATTTATGATCCAGAAAAAAGAATCAAACCTATTCAGGCTTTATGTCATTGTTTTTTTGATGATTTAAGAAAAGAAGGAATAATTGAAGAAAAATTCAGGAATTTGATTTTTTCTTTTTCTAAAGAAGAAATTAATTGTGATAAAGAAAATATTATTTTTAATTATTTAATTCCTGATTGGTTTAACCATAAAATATGAATTTGATATTAAAAAACTAATATAAATTTTCACAATATAATAAAGTTTTTTAGTTTGATTGGGGTGTATATAATTTTTTTGTATCAAAAAACACAAAAATATTTATTTATATATATTAAAAAATTATATTTTTGCTTATTTACTTTTTAAATATTTATTTATTAAAAAAAAAAAAATAATGTTTTTTTCCAAAAAATTATATTTTTTAAATTAAATGAGTCCAAATATTAAATGATTCTATACCATTTAAACTTAAAATTTACTATATAAAGGAGCAAATTTATTTTTTAAGACGAAAGATAAATAATAAACAAAATAAAGTGTTTTAATACATATTTTCATCAGTTACAAACTCTTTTAATTCTTGTTGAAATAGATTTTCAGTTTCATCAATTTTTTTCTTCTTTTTAATTGGTGTTAAATAATATGAAGGTGTTAAAATTAAAGGAATTAAAAAGATAAAACCAAAGATCAAACAGTTATTAATTAAACTTCCTAAATACCAATAATCATATCTTTTAATATTAAAATATATAGTTAAAACACAACCATAAAAAGAAGAAAAAGTAAATCCTAAATTCATAACAAAAACATAAGTAGTATATACAAATTCACCAAAGCTTTTATGAGATAATAAAGTTCCAATATTTAAAACAGGTATTTTTAAACATTGACCAATAGCATATTGAAATGAAGTTACAATTAACATTGAATAAAAATCACTTATTCCATATTTTAAATTCATTCTTCTATAAATAAAATAATGTAATTCTGAGAAAATTAAATATAAAATTCTTCCTAAAATAATTAAACATTTATTATAAGTTTCTACATTTGGAATTGAATTATATAAAAATATTAAAAATAAACTTGATATTGTTTTACAAACTGCAATAAAGCCAAAATTAGTAGGAGTAAATTTTAAAATATCAACAGAAAAATAAAAGAAAGTTTCATAAAAATTCGGTGAACTAAATACAATGAAAACTACTATTAAAGGTATTATAATTTTTTTTTGTAAAAAATATTCACTGATTGATATATTAGGATCATCAAAGGATATAATCGAGGAATTTTTTTGAAAATTTTCTGTTAAAAATAACCCACTTATAATAACTAAAATTGGTAAAAATGAAGTTATAAAAAATACTGTTTTAATTTTAAAATATTGAACAAGATAACCTTGTAAAAATGAAGCAATTAAAATTCCAATATCATTAATCATAATATTATAACTATGTAAATTATTTTTAGAATTTAAATTATTACTATTAGATAATAATTCTAATATAATAGATTGACCTAAAACTGAGCAAAAACTATTAGTGACACTTGATAAAAAAATGCTTATTATAGTAACATATAAATTATCTTTTTTAAAAAATGTCAAAAATAACCAAACCGAACAATTAATAAATCCACATAATAAAATATAAATTTTTCTAGAAAAACCACAAATAGGAAAAAAATCAATTAAAGTAGCATATAATAAATTTAACGTCCATGGAATTTTATTAATTGCTAAAATTAAAGTCATTAAACTTGGTTGAACATGTAAATTATCTTTTAAAAAATAATTAATTGATAAGTCAGGAATGATCCCCAGACCACAATAAAAGCTTAGAAGTAAAAATGATATTGTATTTCTATATTGTGCTGTTAAAAATGGAGTTTTATTTTCTATTTCACTTTTCATTTGTTTATTATTTAATATGATAATTATTTTTATGTTAATATTATATTTATCATATTATTTTCTCTAATAAAATAGTGAAAGTTAATTAATACATTTTAAAAGAAAAATGAATTTTTTTGAAAATGAATAATTTTTAATGAAATAAAAAATATTAATTATTCTTTATTCAGAATATATTTTATTGTCCGTTTCATTAATTAAAGTTTTGTTTTTTTTATAATCATTTTCATTGACAATATTAATTTTTTATCTTTATATCTATTTTATTTTTTTAAAATTTTCATTTAATTTCTTTTCTTATAGAGATAAAATAATAGAATATAAAAATATATTATATTGTTAAATTAATTAATAAAATGTCCTTCAATATAATTAACTCTAATTTTTTTATTCTATATTAATTTTCTTTAAAAAGATATATTTTAGATTATCATCTTTTAATTTAAAAGAATTAAAATTTAGGAAATTTATAATTCAAATTGAATTTTATAATATTTTAATATAAGATTCACAAATATAAGTCTTGATTAGTTAATTATTATTTTTTGAAAAAAACGAATGAAGTAAATAAAATAAAATATTAATGTATGTAAACATTCATTCTTTTCAAAATTATTTTTCAAAAAAAAATTTTAATTTAATATAAAATTTCTAATAACAAATATAAAAAAATTAATAAAAATTATAAAGAAAACAATTTAATATAACATTATTTAAAAAATTAAGAATTAATTACTCATCTTCATTATCTTTAATTTTAGATTTAAATTTTTCAGTAAAATATTGTAATAATACATACCATCTATACATAAAATCTTCATTATCACAAGTAAAAATTAATAAACTTTCATCTGTTTCAGGACTTTGCAAATAACTTTTAGCTTCAACATCATCAAACATATGACCAAATATAGAATCTTTTTCTTTTTTTTTAATACCTAATTTATTACAAAGAATAATATGGTCAATTTTTTTTGAAGTTTTTTTAATTTTAGCAAAATTAATTTTAGTAATTTGAGTTAAAGGAACTATACATAAAGGTTTTAAATTTTTTAAAAATTGCTCTTTACTTTTATAATATTTAAAAACCTTAGAATTCATTATACAAAATCTTGCAGAATACATTTGAGGTTTTGTAACACTAATTTCATAATTAATTAATTTTTTTAATTCTCCATGATATATTATTGTATTATCATCTTGAGAAATTTGCTTTAATTTATCTTGAGGTAAAATTGATTTTAATGAAATTTTTTTTAATTTTTTTTCTATAACTTTCACTTCCTTTTGTTCAGGAGGATAAAATTGTTCTAAATTTTTTTGAGCTTCTTCAAATAATTTTTGCTCTTCATCATTTAATATTTCTTTCTCTTTATTTTCTATTCCAAATTGAATTTTACCTATTTCAAAATTTGGAATGTGATTTATAAAAGAATTTTCTATTTGGAAACTTTCAGTGTTTTCAAATTTAATATTATTAAAATCTAAATTTGGATTCTTTGGATTTAATGTTATTTTTTCCTCTTTTCTTATAACATTTTCATTTTTTTTTTCTAGTTTTTTCACTTCATTTCTATTATTTTCTTTGTTATTTTTATTCCTTTCTTTATTAATTATATTATTATTATTATTTTCTATATTATTATTTTTGTTTATGTTATTTTCTTCTTTTTTATTTTCTACATTAATTTTAATTATATTATTATTAATATTATTCTCATTTGAATTATTATTTTCTTTATTATCATTAATTATATTATTTTCTTCCTTAATATTTTCTTCTGTTATATTATCTTTATTTTCGATATTTCCTTCACTTTTATTTTCATTGATATTTTCTTGTATATTTTGTTGATTTGCTTGTTCATTATTAATTATAATAAAATTATTTTCTTCATTGTTTTCCTTAAGAATATCATTGTTGCTTTCAATATTAAAATCATTTTCATTATCTTCTTTAACGTTTTCTTTTTTATTTAAATTAATATCATCATTTAAATCAATATTATTATTTTTCCCAGTTTTTAATATTTCATTTTTATTATTTTCTTTAATATAATTATCAAATTGTTCTTTTAAATCTTTATCATCTTCAATTTCAATTTGTCCAATAAGTTCACTAGAATTACTTTCATCATTTTTATTAGTATCATTATCATTATTATTATTATTTTCATTAATTTTATTTCTAAAACTATAATTTTCATTAATATCATTTTTAACTCTTTCATCACTATTTAAATCTTTTTGAGTAATTTGAGTATCATTTGTTATTTCTTTTTTATTTGTTTCTTCTTGAATGACTTCTTCTCCAGAAATTACTTTTTTTCCATTTTTAAAATATTGAGTAAATTTTGGATTTAATTTTATTACTCCATCATTATTTCTTTTTTTCATTCCTTCAAAATTTAATTCTGATTGCTCTTTTTCTTCTTTTTTACAATGACAATTCCTACAATTAACTGCCCCCATTTTTTTAATATTGAAAATTATTTATTTTTTAATGTATTTATTTTTAATTTATTTTTTTAAATTTATTTTAGTTTATTTTTGAAAAATGAATAAATCAAAAACTGATTGGATTGATCAATATAATATAAACATTAAAAAAGAAGATATTAATATTGTTCGACAAGATAATAAATTAACTTTAAGAAAGAATAATTTACAACAGTTATTATTGAAAAAAAGAAATATAACTGATAAAAATCAAGATATAAAAATTGAGGAAAATGAAATTATAAAATATTTACCTTTAGTTTTAATTACTGATTTTGATATTTATGATGAAAAATTAGAAATAATTTATAATTTTTTAAATAAGGATTTTTCAAGTTTAAAACAATATAATTATTCAGAGATCAATGTTATTTATTTTTGTTTATTAAAATTAGAAGATATTTCATTTGATTTAAATTTCAGTGATATTTCAGTAAAAAATTTAGAATATATTAAATCAATTACAAATTCTTTAATTAATGAAATTTCTAAAACTTCAGATATAAAAATAATTTATTCAATAACACTAATTTTATTAAATCTTTGTTCATCAAAAGAAGAAAATTGTTTAATTGAAAGAATTATAAATGATATATCATTTTTGAAAAAATTAAATGAAATTTATGATAAAAAAATAAGATTAATTAATGATAATATTATTTGGTTATTGAAAAATTTAGCAAGTTCAAAAGACAATTTTGAGAAAATATATAATACAATAAATTATAAGGAAATTCTTTTAGATTATTATGAATATAATGCAAATAATATAAATAGTATAGACATTAATTATCAAGATTTAATAGTTAATTGTGATTTAATCATAAAACCAATTAAATTTGATGAAAAAATTTATTCAGAAAAATTATCATTTTTATATCCAACAATCATAAAATTATTTCAAAATATTTCAAGTTTAATAATCAATAAATCATTCAAACATAAATTTTATGACGTAATAGAATTGCTTGGAGTGATAATCAGTAATTTAAAAGTAATAGCTATAGCATCAACTGAAAATAGTTCATATATAAATTTATTTTTTAGTGAAAGTTTTATTGTTTCACTTTGTAGTTTAATAAAAATTATAATTCCATATGTTGTTAAAGGAGAAATAACTTTTTTATTTTTAAAAGAATTAATTTTTATTCCAGGAAGTTTTTTTACTTGTGCTACATTAGAACATTTTAAAGTGTACAAAAAAGAAGGTTTTATTTATATTTTAGAAGAAATTATGAAAATTGAAAATATTACTAAAACTCTTTTCAATCAAATTCAATTTGACATTTCAAATTATGTTGCAGAATATATTAATAATTCAATTGAAGTTACTTTAAATTCTAATATTTTAGTTCAAATTTCTAATCATTTAAATAATGAACTTAAAGAAAATAATTTTATAGATTATAAAACTATTGAAGAATCATATTATTGCTTTTTTAATTGTTTTTCTTTTGGAGATAGGAAATCAAAAAAAAAAATTATACAATTGTATAAAAATATAGTTATTTATGCTATAGTAGATTATTGTGATAATAAAGATATATATATAAATGAACTTTGTTTTTGCGTCTTAATGGTTAATTTCTTAAGAGATTATTCTACTGATGGCTTAAATGAACTTGAAGATTTAGTAAAATTAATACAACAAAAATGTCCAATAGAAAAAATTGAAAAAGTTGAAAATAATTATAATAAAAAAGAAGAATTAGAATATATTCAGAAGTTTAAAAATATACTAATATAGAAATTTAATATTTTTTAAATTAAATTTGTTCGATTAAATAATTAAATTAAAACATAAATAAATTTGTTTATTTAAGAAATGACAATAACTAAATATAGATTTTATATATAATAATATTTCCAATTTAAATCTAAAAGTTACGTTTATATACCAAAAAACAGATTAATCCAAATTTTTTAATAATGTTTAGAAAATAAATTATTCCTAATATTTATATAAATATCTGAGTTATTAAATGATTTTTTTAATATCAATTTGCCTTCTAGATACTATAATATAATTTAAAGTTTTAATTATATACAATAAAATATTTATAAAAATATAAGATTAACAATCTTCTTTCTAAATAATAAATTTAGAATTCGATGAATTAATTGTAGAAATTAATTTATGTAAAATCATATTTTTTTTCTTCTACATTGACGTCATTTTCAGATAATAATTTTTGTTTTCTTTTTTTACCATAAAGGAAAAAATAAATAAAATTAATAGCATTATCTTTATACTTCTCCATATATTCCCATCCAAATTTATTTTGAATTTTTATTAAATGATATTCAAAAGAATTATTTTCTTTTTCATTTTTAAACATATCATTTCTCGATTTTAAATAATAATTTTCATACATCTCTTGATAAGTACAATTCAAAAGTTTATTTATTTCAGTTTTTGATTCTGGAATTTTAGATAATATTTTTTCATTTTTATATCGATCATGATATTTATGACTAACATTTTTTAAAATTTGTTTTATAGGAGTAGATAATAATTCTTTATTATAACTTATTGTTATATTTTGAGTAATTTGACTATCCATTTTTTTAAACTTAAATTTTTGAACTCCGTCATATTCTTTTTTTATTGTCAAATTCAATAATGATATAATAAAACAATGAAAATGTGTTTTTATCTTTCTTTTAATATTATCAGCATTTAATCTTGAATGAATCCTCTCACAGGGAGTTATTATTGAAATAAAATTTTTTGGTCTTCTTCCTTTACTTTTTTTGGATTTTTTTTTTTCAGATATTTTTTTTTGAGTCATTAAAAGGTATTATAACTTCAGTTGGTTTATAAAATTTTAAAATTCCTTCTTCTTTCATAAATTCTCCTGGGATGTAATTTTCATGAATTTTTTGAAAAATTGTTGTTTGTTCTTCTTTTCTCTCAAATTTTTTCCAAATCATATTAATTAACAAATAAATAATATAAGAGTTATTTTAAAAAATAAAAATTGACAATTAATGAACTCTCATCGATTGAACTATAAAATATAAATTAATTGAATTGAATGAAATTCAATTTTTAAATCTTTAGACAAGTAAGACATTCAAAAACAAAAAAAGCAATTAATGAATATTTCTTTTTTGTGAAGATAATTAGTTATTTATCATCATTTTAAAATAATATGTCATGTAACTATAAAATATCTATTATTTATAATTCAGCTATTTTTTAAAAATCAGTTACAGATTAATTAAATTAAGTATTATAATTGATTTTATTAAATTTATTTATTTCTAATTATTTCAAAAATAGGTAATAAATAAATTAACCAATAAATCCCTAATTTATAAATCTATTTATTAAATCTCTTCTCCTTTTTTTAAAAAAAATTTTATTTAAAAAATTAATTATTTTTTTTATTGTATTAATTACTCTATTTTTAGTTTTTAATTTCATTAAATAAAATATGTATTGTTGAATTCCAATCTGAGAAAGAAAAAGACAAATAAAAAAATTCTTTAATAAATTAAATAACAACTGTATAACACTTTTTTCACAATTCATAATTTCTGTTAAGTTAAATATTTTGAATATATTTAGGTGTTTTTCGAAAATTAATTGTTTGGACAGTATTTGATACAAAAAATAAAAAATTTTTCTTGTTATTTAATACTTAATGTTTTTTTTGTTTTTATTGAAATTATAATTAAGTTTCATTATTAAACATTCATTAAAAATTATTGAAATTTAAAAATAAATAAAAAATATTTATACATTTAACTAAAAATTAAAATAATTTTAATAATTCACTAAAAAATGTCAACAAGTGATTCTGAATTATCAGAAAAAGATAATACATCAGTTTCAACATCTTTAGATTTAATATATTCAAATAAAATATTTAATAAATTATATGAAATTGGATTTAATGGAAATAGAATTACAAAAAATTTTGCTACAAAAGTAATGATAGATGAAACAACAAATTCTTTAAAAAAATATGCCGCTAATTCCCAAATCCCAATGAAAGCTTTTGGACCTTTAATTTTAGGTTTAATAAGAGTTTATAATAAAAAATTATTAATAGTATTAGAAGAAGCATTAAATATATTTAAACAAAAAGCTGAAAATCAAAATAATTATATTTCAAAAATAGAAAAAGAAAAAAAAGAAAAAGGGAAAAAAAACTCAATTGTGAATAATCAAAGTAATTTAAAATGGTTTACTAATTCTTCTTCAAATAATATTTTTTCTTTAATGAATGAATCTTTACATCACATGATTAGTAATATTGATAGTAATAGTAAAGAAATAAATAGGATTATGACTCCTTCTAAAACTAATAGTTATTCTTTTGGGATAAATTCAAAAGAAATATTACAAAGAGGAATTTTCACACCTTCAGAAAAAATTTCTGACAATTTTTCTCTTGTTAAAGGTAAAGAAAATATTTCTAGAATTTCTAATATGAGAGAAAATAATGTTTTAAATATTAGTGATAAAAATAATTTAAATTTTGAAGAAATAAATAATGAAATTAATTATGATATTAATGATGATTTTGTCAATAATAATATTAATAAAGATTTAAATAATATCATTAATGAGAATTTGGATTCTGAAAATGAAGTTGTTGATTTATCTAATATATTAGAACAAAATAAAGATACTAGTAAAGAAATTAAGAAACAATTAAAAATAAAGAAAAAGAGAATTATATTAGTTCATTCAAATAAATTTTTAGAAAAAGACAATATAATAACAATAGATTTAAAATCAGATGAAGACAAATTTAATATTAATATTGATAATATAGTAAATAAATTTAAAGAGAAATTATATGAAAATATCTTTGATAAAGACAAAATATTATCATTTGAAGGAGAGAAAAAATATGAATATTTAATTCCTGATAATTATATAATAAATCAGAATTTAAATGATGAAACAATAAATATAGATAATATAAATGAAAAATCTAAAATTGAATCAAAAGAAAAAATTAGTGAAAAAAAAGAAGAAGAAGAAGAAGAATTAGAAAAAAGACATGATATTACTCCAATTATATCTACAATAAAAAAGAAATTATCAGTTTCTAATTTACAAAATGAAACCATAAGTTTATTAAAAAATTTAAGTAGATTAAGCTTAAGTAAAGATGATTTTAATGGAATTTTATTAACTACAAAAATAAAAGAAGAAAAGGAAAAGAAAAAAGAAAAAAATAAAAATGAACTTCCTTTATTAAATGATTTAAATGATGAAGAATTAAATTTAAATTATGATAATGATAATATTGATGATTCAATTAATAAAAGTAAAGATATAAGTATTAGTAAAAAATATATGAATGAAGATGAAAAAGAAAAGAAAAATATTAAAGAATTAAAAAAAGTTCTTAATGAAAAAATTTTCAATAAAAAAAAGTCAAGTGATTTTAATAATATTTGTAAACATGTTAATAAAGAAAAATTTCCTCCTGGGAAATTATTTTATGATTTATTAATTTTAGCTCAAAATGAAGAAATTGAAATTACTCAAAGTGAATTATTTAATAATTCAACAATTAAAATTAGTAAATAAATGATTATATAATTTATATTTATTTTTTTAATTTTTTTCCGAAAAAATTATTTTTTGTGATATACTTTTTAAAAAATTTAATCACCATTAGGATTAATAATATTATTTTCATTACTAATATCAATAAATTCAGCAATTATTTTAATATTTTCTATTTTATATTTCAAATTTTTTTTTTTCAATATCTTCAAAAATTTTTTAGGTCCTTCATTATTATATATATCAAGGCAACACATTTAAATTTAAATTTATGTTGAGAATTATTTACTAAAAATAAAGAGTTATCTATTATATATAAATCAAAAACTACTTTAATATCTGAATTAGGTTCAATTATTGAATATGATGGAGTAACTGTATAAAATTCTTTTTTTGTTGTTCTTATTCTCATAGCTAACTAATTTGAAGTTAAATTTGTTATTTTTATAATACATTCACTAATTGATTTATTATGAGATAATATCTATGAGCTTAAATTAAGTGAATTTTTATTATTATTATTTTTAAATAAAATAGTATTTTTATTAATAGAAAAAATATGATTACTTAAATTAGAAATAGAATCACTCATTTAAAAATTAAAAAAAGAATAAAAAAAAGAAATAAAAAAAATAAACAAGAAAAAATTTTTATTAAAAAAAATGGAATCAACAGTTCCAAAAGAAGAAGATTCCCTAATAGATGAATTAATAGATAAAATAAAAAGAAAAACACTTGTGGAATACCTACAATGAATTTCATGGAAAAAGTGGAGCCATTAATAGACAAATTCACTTCAGAAAAATTAATATCATATTGAATCAATATTTAAACAAATTTAAATACATGGAAGCTCAAATATCAAAAAAAAAGTGAAGGAGTAAAAAATAAAATTCCAGATTTGGAAAACTCTTTAGAAACAATAGATTATATGGAAAAAAAAGATAAAGAAGAAATATTATAAATTGATTATATGGTTAGTAATAATTTATGGGGAAAACCTGACTTAAAAGTTCCTGAAAGTGTTTTTTTATGGTTAGGTGCTAATATTATATGTGAATATTCTATGAATGAAGCTAAAGAATTATTAAATTCTAATTTAGAAAAAGTAAATAATGATTTAGAAAAAATTGAAAGAGAATAAATAAATAATAAAAATTACTTTTTCATTTATCAATAAACCGAAAGAAAATAATATAAATGAAATAAATGAAGATAGTAAAACTATTAAGGATGAATGAATTAATAATGATAATATAAAAAATGATTTAAGCATTTAAATTCAATACTTCTATAAATTTTTCAAATGAATAAAAATTAATTATAAAAAATTAGGAAAAGAAAATTTTATATAATTATTTGATGTATTTGACTTTAATTTAAATCATAATGCCTTTCTAAAAAAGCCTTTAAAGTAAAATTAAAAAATTTTAAAAAACACAAAAATCCAAATCAAAATCTTAAATAATAAATTACCATTATTTCAAAATTAAATAAATTAAAAAATAAATAAAAACTCATAATTCCTAAAAAAGTATTTTAAATATTCTTCCCATTTTTTTTCTTTATATAATTAAAAGGATTAAAAAGTTCTCCACTTATAAACCAAAGAGCATAAGGAACAACAAAAATTAAATAAAAAACAACGCATGCACAACATAATACAACACAGCATTTTTTTCTAAATTTAGGACCAACTAATTGATTAAACATTTTTAAAGGATTCATAGTAAAAGTTAATCTTCCAAAAGGTTGAGGTAAATAAGGATTAACATTAGGTTCTTCTCTTCCTTTTCCAACAGGATTTATATTTGAATACCATTCTGGTAATATTTCTAATGAACATAATACTCTTCCACCTTTTTTTCCATTTTTCTCCATTTGAATCCAAAATTTTGTTCCTTCTTTATCATCTTCTTTTGATAAAAATTCTATGTTTGAAAATATTTTCTCATTATCTGGTAATTTCTTATAGTATTCACGAGATAATTTTATTGGACAATCTAATAAATTTGAGTAATTTATTAAATATTTTAAATTAAGTCTTGAACCACATATATAATCATCTCTTGCTAGTATATCATTATCATATACTTGGATTGTTAAATCATATTTATTTCTTGGTAATTTTATTGGGATTTTATTTCTCCAATTAAATGATGCTCTTCCAGTTTGACATCTATAATGAATATCAGTTGAATGTTTATCTTTCATATCAATATAACTTAAAACATATATATCTGAAGTATCTTCGATATCTAAATTTTCCATTTCTTCAGTTTCATATATTATAAATCTACATTCTAATAAACTGTCAGGTTGTGGTCTTATATTCCATGGTATCATATCATTTCTTTGTTCTTTATCAAATATTTCTAACCATAATTTTACTTCACCTTGAGAACCTTGAGCATCAACATTATATAATTGTCTTGTTTCTATTGGTTTATTCTTTATATTTTTCCATTCATTATCGAAAAATCTATCTTCTAAATCTATTGCTGTTTCTCCTATTAATTCATCTTTAAATACTTGATCATAATCATATACTTGTAATGTTAATGTTCCATTTCCAGGTAATTCAGTTAATATATCATAATATTTATACCAATTACAATCTGTTTTATTTTCTTGATAATTTTTCTTTTCATTAACTTTTATTTCATTACCTAATTTAATTACTATATAAGGATCACTTTCTGAAAAAGTATCTTTTTTAGCTAAGTGATTTAAAGTTAATATATATATTCTTATTATTACATTTCTTTTAATTAATAATTTTCTTGATATATCATCAAATTCATTTAAGAATGATAATTCTTTTGGAATTTTACCACCAAATTCATTTTTAATATTATTAATAAAATCATTATGTTCTTTTATTTTATCATTTTCTGCAATTCTAATTAATCCTTTAAAATGACCATATGGTTTTGTATCAAAAGATTGTTTAATTGAATTTAAAGCTTCTTGTTCATCATATTCTTCAAATAATTTTCTTATTGGAGCTTTAAGTTTTTTTGACATTATAATTTTTTTTGCAGGAAATCTTTTAACTATTTTATTATCTATATCACTTAAAGCATCAAATATATCAATGTGATTTTTTTTATCCTCGTATTTCCCTCTAACTAATTGACATGTTATAAAAGGAGGAACAAAATTTAATTCTTTTACTTTTTCTAATTCTTTTCCAAAATATCTTCTATAATGTTTTCCATTAGTTGAGTAACTTTCTGTTGTCTGAGATAAAATTTGAGCTTCTAATGAATTTTCTTTTTTATATTTTATTGGATTATCATTTTTATTAAATCCTATTTCCATATATAAATTACTATCTGGAATTTGTGTCATATCTTCTATTAAAAAATCTGTTTTTGAATCTGATTTTTTTTGAGCTCCTGGAATTGAATAAATTTTAAATGAAGGTTTTATTACAAAATACTCTTGATTAAATTTATTTTTCAAAATTAAATTATGATCTATTTTTCCTTTAAACACTTTGTCTAAATCATTTGGATTATTACAAATAAAATCATTAGAAAATTCAATTGTATTTTTATTTGGATCTTCAATATTTTTTAAACCATCATTTTCATTATGAACTTTATTTTTTTTACTACTAGTATCTATTTCATCATTTTCAGGCATATTAACAATAACTGCTCTATCACTTTCAATTAAACTATCACTATTATCAATATCCTCTTTTTTAATATTATATTTTTTTTTAATTTCCTTTTTAATTTTTTCAGTCATTTCATATTCATCTTTAAACATATCATGAGTGCCTTTAATAACACTTTTAATATTAATTAAAAAAATTCCTAATAATTGATTAAATAATCCTCCAAGGAAATGATCATATACATTACATTGTAAATCAGGAATAAAAATATCATCTTTAGGTAATTTAACATTAAATTTAATAACACTATTAATATTAGGATTATTTCCAGCTTCATTAGGTTGAGTTTTAATAGGTTCAAAACTATCCTCTTTTTTTCCAGAAACATTAATAGAATTTAAATCAAAAGAAATAAAAGCTTTTTTAACAGGAAGAAAAGAAAGTGGTTTAATATCTCTTAAACCTAAAGCATTAATTTCAATAGTATAAGGAACAGTTTCAGGAACAATATTTAAATTATAAGCATCACTTTTATGTTCTTCATCAAATATATAAAAAGATAATAATATTTGTCCTTGAGCTTTATTACTTTTTTCTAAATATAATTGTTCCCATTTAGGTTTTATTTTCATATTAGTATTGATTTTGTGTTCGGAATCACTTAACCATATATAAGTATAACCTAATAAATCATCACCCATTAAATCTTTATCCATAACAGTAATTAACATAATAGGCCAAGTTGATAAATTATCTAAATCAAATGAAATATCATTAAATATTAATGATTGATTCCATATTCCATTTGCACAATTTGATTTTGTTGTTGTTCTTAATTCTTTATCAAATATACGAATTATTGTATATGGATCACTTGTTCCATCTGAATCTCCTGATATTAAATATCTTGACATATATACATTTGCTACTATAGTATAATTTTTATATGATGAAGGTTGAATTGGTGTTCCTATTCCTATTAAATCTACACTTTCTTGTTTTTTTAATATATTTTCTAAATCATCTGGATCATAATCATCTGGTCTATTTCGGGATTGTTGATTTAAATTATTTTCATCACCATCTTTAAATAAATCTGTATTACAACTATATTCATTGTCTTTCTCCCTATTAAATATTTTTATTCTAGCTTTAATTATTCCTGAAAAATAAATTTCTTTGACTAGTTGATTTATTGGTTCGGGATATAATTTAATAATAATAATATCATCACTCAAATAAAAAGATTTTGCTTCTATTCTTTGGAATGATATAACATTACCTTTTTTATCTAATAAATATATAAATAACTCAGGTAAATGATTGATATTATCAGAAATATTTTGATATTGAATACTATTACATAAATTCCAATCAATAGTCCTATTATTTGCTTTTTGTGGTTTAAATGTAGTATTCATATCAGCAATTGAGAAGCATATACTATATTCACTATCTTTTTCAGGCAAATAATATGCTGAAAATAATTTAATGTAAATACTCCATAAATGTTTCCTACTTGTATTATTAACTTTATTAATTAAATCATTATCTTCAATAGGTTTTATTCCTGCAATTGGAGTTATAGAATCCATATAATTTATTTTTAAAAAAACTCTTCCTTTCCATCTAGAACCTATTTCTGCATTAGTATTCATTAAATTTGCCATATTTGAATTTGATTTTACATTATAAGCTCCATATAAATTCACTATAGAAATATCACTATAAAAATCATTTAAAACATCATTTACTGATATTTCAAAAGAACCAATTAATCTATCTGAATAAACACTATTTTTATCTTTTACATAAAATACTATTTTTTGACTTATTGCAGGTTGAGAAACAGGAATTTCTATAATTTCATTCCAATAAACTGAATCATTTAAACTATCTGAAACTTTAGTTTTTTTAACAATTCCCATATAATGACATTCAATGAATCCATTACATTCTTTATTAACTTTTTTTTCTTTATTGTAATAATCCATATCTGGTAATTCTTCAGCTTTAAATAAATATATCATTAATTGTTTATATTCAGTTTTTATTTGAGGAGGAATCATACAATCAGAATCATTATTTAAATTAGGATTTAATTCAACTCTTTCATCATTTGAATTTAATACACTAATACTTAATTTTAAATACCCATTTACTTTTGTTATATCTTTTGATTCTGGATTTGCTAAAGCAATCCATAAATTTTTCATACAATGATTTTTAGAATTATAAATATATTCAAAGTCAAATTCATATATCCCAAAATAATCTTTTCTTTTTAAATAATTTGCATCATATACTTCTATTATTATTTTTGAAGAATCTAATATCTCATTTGTTAAATCATTTTTTTCAAAATATATATGCTCATTATATATATGAGAATTACAAGGTAAGTTTAATTTTGATGTTCTTTTTATTTCATTGAAACATATTACTTTTATTATTGGAGAAGGAGCATTATTTTCTTCTATACTAATTAAATTCTTTACTTCTTCTATTAAAATATGAACTGTATAATCTCCTTTTTTCATTAAAATTATTTCGTTCTTTGGTATCAATGTTGAAGCTTCTTCTTTTAATGTTGTTTGATTTTCTTCTTTAGATGTCATTTTTTTTTATTTTTAATATATTTTTTATATTTTCTTTTTGTTTATTTATTTTAGGTTTTTTATATTATTTTGTAAAAATTATATGATTAATTATTTTTTATATTTATTTTATTACAATTCATTTATTAAGCATTAAAAAAATGAGAAATTGTAAACTATTATTTAAATTACTTATTAAAAAAATATATTCTGGTTTTTTCAGTCAAATCCGTTTCACCATATACTGCTTCACTGATAATATTATAAATAGTAGTTTCCATAATATCATTAGAAATTAATTTTCTACTTTCTTTGTTAACAAGAGCATAACCTTCATTAACTTCAGTAACAGTTAATTTATATTTATCTAACAATTCTCTAGAATATTTTTCTTGAATAATAAAATCTTCTTCTTCACAAAAAGTATTTTCCATTATTTTATCCATTTCAGCAATATTTTTAGCATGACTAGTATTAGAACTTAAATGAGAAGAATTTCCTTTTGTAGCAACATTTCTTTTGTTACTAATAATATTAGTATTATTATCAGTATTTAATTCAATTTTAGCTTTATGAAAATAATTACTCATTATTTTGTCTCTAACTTCTTCATTGCTTGGATAAGGAATATTATTAGACCAATCATATATTCCTAAAGGTTGATTATCTAATAAATATGTTAAATTTTTTTGAAAAGATTCTTCACATAAAATTTCTCTTGTTAAATCAGTTAAAACAGTTTCTATAAAACATTGATGTTCATTTTCTGTTTTTTCTACATAACCTGAAATTTCTTTTAATTTAGTTTGTTTTCTTATTCTAATATGTAATACTTCTTTATCTAAAACTTTATTTGAATTTTCAGCATTCCAAGTAATATTAATGTCTATTTCACCATCATAATTACTAATATAACCTTTAGGAGTTAAAATCATTTTAATTAATATATGTGAATTTCTTTCTAATTTATCTTTATTAGGTTTAATTTCAATTTCATCTTTTAAAATAAAACCAGCATCTCTAAAATCGAAATTTAAAGAGGTTTCATTTGAAAAATTATATAATATAAAAGTTTGATTTTTACTTTGCCCAATTTGGCATTCTCCAAAATCAATTTCTTCAACAGAAACACCACATTTTTGAATAATTTCTCCATTAAATTCATTACACATTCTATCATTTGGCATTGTTAAAAAGGGACTTGGAATTTTTTCAGGAATAAATTTTAAAGGATGATAACCATGTCCTTTAATAGTAATTGGAATTTGACTTATATTTGGTCTTTTATTATTACTATTTTCCTCTTCTTTACCATGATTAATATCATCAATATAATATACTGTTAATGGCAAAATATATTCTTTACTTGTTAAAGGTCTAAAAAATACTGCTATATATTTATAATCACCTGGTCCAATTGAACCCTCTATTTCATCTATTTTAAATATTTCAAAATTATGATTTTCTTCATTAAATTGTTTTATCACTGATTCATCTATTTTATATCTTATTTTTATTCCTCCGACATTATATAATTCAAAAGGTCTTACAATATAATCCATATATCCAATTGGAACATAAGAAAAATTTAATGTTGGTTTTTTAATTTCTATTGTTCCTTGTTTTTCATTAAATGTTACTGCATTTAATTCAAATATTAATGGTTTACCATTTACAATTTGGAATATTACTCTTAATTTATGATTTCCTTTTTCTTTGAAATTATATCTTAATCTTATATTACAACATTCATTTGGTTCTAATTTACTTTTTCTTGGCTCAATTTCAAATATTTTTTCTTTTAATACATGATATTCTACTTTATCATTTGATGTTGGTTCAACTGGATCCATCCAAATTTCTCTTTTAATATTTATATCATCTGGAAATTTAAAGTAAAATTCACTTGAAACTCCTCCTTCATTTTTTAATGTTAAATATACATCAAAATAATTTACTTTTGCATTTTTCTTTCTTATATGTTTACCAAAATCAAATTTAATACATTTTAATTTACCTTTCATTTCATTTATTTTCTTATTATCTCTATCACCAACATTATAATTTATTTCTTCTTCTGTTAATTGTTTTTGTAATTCTTCATTTGCTTCATCAACATTAAATAAATGCCATAAATTATTTATTCCAACTTGATCATTTCTAACATCACATATTTTAATTAAAGGATAATCTCCATTTGCTTTTATATTTAATTCACATTTTAAAGGTTTATTTATATTAGTATTATTATTATTTTTATTTTCTTCATCTTTTAAATTATCATTATGTTCAGTTGCATAAATTAAAACATGAATATCTACACTTGAACGTGAAATTGGTTTAAAAGTTACTGTAATTTCTCTTTTACAAAAAGAATTAATTAAACCTTCTGTAAAATCAAATTGAACCACTTCTTTAATTTTCTCATTTGTTATATTATCATTTTTCAATATTTCAGTTTCTAATTTAATATAAAAGTTTGTTATTGTTGGATTATAAACTGAAAAAGATAATTTTTTATTAAATCCTACTTTGACAGTTCCAAATTCTAATAAATTTGGTTTAATTGTTAATTTACCATCACTTCCTTTTCCTAAAACATTAATTGTTTTTAAAAATTCTCTTTTATCTTCTTCATAAATTGGCATTAATGAAGATCCTTTATTAATTATATCACTATTAATATTATTATTATCATTATTAAATGAACCTGGATTAAAAATTCCAATATTTTCAATTTGACTTTCATATAATCTTTCAACATGAAAATGAATTTGACTTGAAAAATCAACTTGTTTTAAAGGAGTTAAACTTACTTCAAAATTCATTATTAAATTTCTATCCATTTCAAAATTATTAGGATGAACTTCAATAATACCATCTTCATTATTCTCACAAGTAATTTTAACTTTAATTCTAATTGGACTTCTATTTATTATAGTTAATTTTTTTTTTGTTGTTATTCCTATGAAAGAAGGAGGGAAATAAATTTCATTTTTAACTCCTTGAATTTCAATAACAGGATCAACACATAAACCATTTAATATAATAGTTTTAACATTAGAAGTATCATGATTAAAAATTATTCTTAAAGGATATCTATAAACTAAAGTATCTTTAGGACAAAATTCAATTAAAATTAATTTAAATTTATTTCCTTCAATTAAACCATATTTATTTTGCATTCGAAAAACTTTTCCAGGGTCTGTGGAAAAAGAATAAAATAAAGGAGTATCACTTTTGTTAATTATTTTTAAAGTTTGATACATAGATTGATTTATTGAAGCAGGAGAAAAATAAATTTCATTTTTTGGATTTAATTCAAACATCGGAATAAATATTTGATTATCAGGAGGAAAAGAATGACCTACTACAGATAAATGAGTTGTTAAAGGAGGATTAAAATATTCATTTGTTTGAGTTGGATCTTTTTTCTTTTCTCTTGTTGTTATACCTAATATTTGTTTTGCTTTATTTGTAAAATTAATACAAGTTCTATTTGATATTGGTTTTAATTGTTTCTTCATATTTAAATTAGTTTTTGTTCTGAAATTTGATGTTGTTCCCAACAACATTGATTTTTTATCATTTTGATTTTTACTTTCTTCTCGTAAGGAATTATTTTTATTGTTCAATAATGTATTATTTATATTATTATTATTTGAGTCTATTATTGTTGATTGGCATGGGATATCTGAATAAAAGTAAAATTCTCTTTTATTTGGTTTGAAATAAACTTTGAAATCAAAATAACCATTTGGAGCTAATAATATTTCTTCTGGTTGAATAATAAATATTGCATCATTATATGTAAATAAATTTACTGTTTTTACTAAATTTGAAGTTATTATTGGACGTTCTAAAATCCATTTAATTTTTACATTATAATTTGAATTGTTTTTTGCTCTTAAAATATATGCTTCTGATGTGTTGTTACATTTAACGTAATGAAAATCTATATGTTCAGTTTCAAAACTTATTATTCGTGTGTTTGATGTTATTTCCCATAATAATTCTTTATGTAATTGCAACTGAGAAACACTTTCAAGTTGGAAATTATTTAAAGTAGCATTGGCATCTATTTTAATATTAGTATTATTATTTAATTTATTT
>JAEEGK010005119.1_pt1 | contig 31747 bp, 12 predicted proteins | sample 8958771 | NCBI WGS metagenome assembly JAEEGK01 (sample SAMN16246547, study PRJNA631951) | gut metagenome | biome: gut microbiome; feature: rumen; material: SC-attached | host: Bos | place: Iran: Karaj | collected 2018-10
ACTTCAATATATAAATTAAATTTATAATTAAAAATTTTATTTGATTTAAAAAATAATATAAATAATTTATATTTAAGAAATATTTAGTTTTTCATTTAAAAAAATACTTTAAATAATAATAAATGAGAAAAAAAACACTGAAAGAAATTTTTTAAAAAATTAAATTATCTTTTGTATTTTAAAACATTTAATTTAGATTAAAAAAATAAAGAATATGTTTTTATTATTATAATTTTAATAAAAAAATAAGTTTAAAAATCATTAAATATCTTATAGAAAATAAAAAATAAAATAAAATAAAAAAAATCAAAATCAATAACATAAATAAAAAAAAATAATATAATAAACCAAAAAAAAAATGACCCATCCAATAACAAACAGAGTAGAAAATCGTTTTCTTCCCTTAAGTGAAAGTGTATTAAAAAATTTAGAACCAGAACCAAAAATTTCAGATTTTGAACAATTACAAACCTTAGGTAATGGTTCATTTGGAAGAGTAATATTAGCAAGACATAAAATAACAAAAGTAAAATATGCAATAAAAATAATTGACAAAAAAAACAAAACAAATATAGAAGGGACACCATATTTTAGAAGAGAAATAGAAATAATGTATAAATTACATCATAAAAATTGTTTAAAATTATATGGAAATTTCGAAGATAATTCTTTCATATATTTTATAATGGAATATATGGAAAAGGGAAATTTATACAATATGATATCATTAAATAAAAATTTATTAAATACAAAATTTGTAGCTTCAATATTAATAGATATAATAAGTGCAGTTTATTATTTACATAATATGAATCCTCCAATTATTCATAGAGATATTAAACCAGAAAATGTTTTATTAGGAGAAAATAATATAGTAAAATTAACTGATTTTGGTTGGTCAAATTATATTAATTTTTCAGGAGAACAACGTAATACTTATTGTGGTACACCTATTTATTTAGCACCTGAAATGATATTAAATGAAGGACATGATGAACGTGTTGATATTTGGTGTATTGGTGTTTTAATGTTTGAATTATTGTGTTTTAAACCACCTTTTGATGGGAAAAATACTGAAGAATTAACTAAAAATATTGTAAATGGTAATATTTGTTGGTTTAAAAAAATTGATGATGATGCTAAAGATTTAATTTCTAAAATTTTAGTAGTTAATCCTCAAAAAAGAATTGGAATTAAAGATATTATTACACATAAGTTTTTTACTAAATTTTTTCCTAATTCAATTTCATTTTTAATTAAACCAAATAATATTTATAATGATGAACCTTATATTATTAGTAAAGATGTTCCTTGGAAAAACACTCATATTAGAAAACGTACTAAAAATAATAATAATAGTAATTTTAATCTTGATAAAATTGATGTTAAAAAACGTATTAATTCTAAAGATTTAAGTCCTAAAAATAATATTAATAAAAGAAATAAATTATTAAATGTTAGTTGTGATAATATACATAAAATTTATACTATAAATGAAAAAAAAAATATTACTCCAAATGATTATGAAAAATTGAAAAAAGAATATCAAGAAATGAAAAATTTAAAAGACACATATAAAAAAATTATTGAAACAAAAGAAAACGAAATTAAACTTTTACAAAAAGAAAATCAATATTTAAAAGAAAGTGTAGATGGTATCAATAAAATATTAGAAAAATTAAAAATAGGAGGAGTAGTAAATAATATTTATTTAACAACAGAAGACAAAAAAAAAAATTATGTAAAAAGACCAACGACACCAGATATTTCAATAAATATTGACAATTCAATATCAAAAAAAATTTATATTAAATCAAAAAAATCCAAAAATTTTCAATCATATGCAAATATAGAAGAACCTAATCAAGAAGATGAAAAAAATAAAAATCAAAAATTTTCAATTGATCAATATTCTTCTTCTAATGGAAGTATTTGTAATAGTACTGATGATTCACTTAAATATACTAATAATAGTTTGTTTGAAATTAAAAAAATTAGAGAAAATGAAGGAAAAAGATTTTCTAATTTAGAAAATCAATATAAAAAAATTATTGAAGAAAAAGAAAAGGAAATTAATTCTCTTAATGAAAAAATTAAAATTATGGAAAAAAAGACAAGTATGAATTCAAATAAAAAATAAATAAAAATCTTTATATATAGACTTGTTTATTTTTTAGTTTTTAAATTCATAAAATTATTTAAAAATAGTTTTAATTTATTATTATAAATAAATAGATAAAACAACAAAATTAATGTTTTTATAGAAATATTATATGAAACATTTAAACAATTATTAAAAAAAATTAAAAAAAAATATTAAACTTAATAAATAATTTATGGATATTTTAATTTTTATTTTATTGAAAAATATATTAGAATTATTTATTTTTTTTTTTTTTGATTCTTTTTCTTATTTTCTTTTTTAATATCTTGTTTCTTTTCATTTTTAGGAATATTTTCAATAGGTTTATTAGCCATCATATGTAAAATACCTTTTAAAAAAATTTCTATTTTATCCAAATCATTTTTTTTATTTAATTTAATATATTTTGATTTATTATCATCAGTGACATAAAGTTTTGCATAAGAAGGTAATTTATTTCTATATTTGATAGTAAATCTTGATTTAAACATATTTTCATTTAAAAATTCTCCTGCTGAATCTACAAAATTTTGCCAATCTCTAAAATATTTTTTTCCCATTTAAATAATAAAAATAATAATTATTTTAAAAATTAATTTTTGTTATTTTTTTAAATTATTAACTTTATGAAAGGAATTATGAAAGAATTTATAGATTATATTTTTTATATTGGTGTTGTTACTACTGAAACTTTTCCTTTATTTGTTCAATTATTACAAGAAAAAAAATTTATTGATTATAATTATAAAAATTATGAAGAAAAAGGAATAAATTTAAAAAAAGTATTTATTGAATATTTTCTTAAATTAACGACAGAACAAATAAAAATAATTTCTTCAAATATATATGAAAAGTTTATTACTAATAAAAAGAAAATTAATCAAAGAAGTTTAATTAAAATGTTTTCAATTTATAAAAAAAAGAAAAATGAAAATATTAAAGAAATATTAAACAAATGGAAAATAAAAATGACAAAATATAAATTTAATATATATAATAAATTTAATAATAGAGATATAAATAATAATAATAATAATTTAATAAATCATAATAATACATCTTTAACTAATTTTTTAAAAGATAGTAAAAGTGAAAAAAATATTTTAAAACCAAATAATATTATTTATAGAAAATATTTAAATGACACATTTATGAATAGATTAAGTCATTATTCATATAAATCAGAAAATTCAAAAGAAAAAATATTTAATTCAAATGAAGAAATATGTGAAATTAGTTGTACATTTTCACCTAACCTTTCATTAACAAAATCAATAAATGATAATTTTCATAAAAAAAAAATAAGTCAAGATTTTGATTATCCAAATTTAAAAAATAATAAAAGAATTTATGAAAGATTATATAATCAATATAAAATAAATATTAATAATAAAAAAATATTACAAAAAAAATTTGATTCAAATGATGGAATAACATTTGCACCTAGAATAAATAAAGGAAAAAATTTAAAAAAGAAAATAGTTTATAAATAATTTTATAAATATTTTAAATTTATAATATTTTTCATAAATTAAAACTATTCATAAATATTTTTCATTATTAAATTATATAAAATTTAATTTTAAATTTTATAATAGCATATAGTTGATTTATATAAATTCACTTTCTACAAAAATTAACAAAAATCAATTATATTTCCAATTTTAAATAATATTTTATTTTTCTTTTTAATTCCAAGAATTCTAAACATTCCAGAAATAATAACAAGAAAAAAAGGTAAAATCATACTAATAAAGAAGCTTATAATAGAATCTTTAATTAAATGTTTTTGTGTATTATGATAAATAATACAAAAAGCAGAAATATAATACCAAAAACAAAAAAATAAAATAATTTGTAAAATAAAAAAAATAATCAGTTTAATTTTCTTCTTTTTATTATATTGAATATATTCATTTAAACTTTTAAATCTTTTATGAGTATTTAATGCTAATAATCTTAATAAAGTATTAATAAATGCGCAACAAAGAGATGATATAATTGATTTAGGTAAAAAATATATAAAATCATATTTTCCAGATTTTTGATTTATATGTGAAATATTACTATCACTAAAAAATAAAGCATTAAAAGAAATAAACATTATAATATAAAATAAAAATAATATTATTTTTATATATTTATTATTATTATCTGCTTTTGTAAAAAATGTAAAAATAAATGTTTGTTCATATTTTAATTTATCAGTATAATAATCAATAAAATCCCTTTTATCATATTTTATTGCTTCTTCAAATGAAAATTTATTCATTTGTTTTTCTGTATATTTTATTTCTCCCTTTTCTTTTTCTTTATTATCATTAGTGAAACTTTCATTTATTTTTTTTGATGAATTTAAAATATTATTTGATTTATATTTAAATATTGAATTATTTTCATTTTTTTTATAATTATTAATAACTATATTTACATATTTTTCAAAATCTTTTTTTTCAATTATTTCATTATTACTTTCAATTGGTGTTTTATTAATTTGAAAAGATGATATTTGATTTTTAATTTGAAGATTTAATTGTTTATTTACTGAATTATCATCACTTTTATTCTTTAAATTTTTTTTTGATTTTAAAATATTTGCATAAATATTATTTTCACTTACAGGATTTTTAATAAACATAAAAATATAAATTAATTGAATAATCCCTAAAAATAATATTATATAACTTCCAGCATTTTTTTTTAATTTATAAAAATTAAAAACTAATTTATAACATTTAATAACTTTAATATTTGAATCACTAAAAACACTAAAAACTTTTTTAGAAAATTGATTAATATTAAATTTACTATAATCTTCACTTACTTCTTCTTTAACATTGCAAGAACAATTAACAGTATTTTCTTCATAATTATATCCAATGAAAGTACAATTTTCTTCACAAAAAGAATAATTTTCATAAATTAATTTTTTTCTATCATTTAAAGTTAAATCCGTTTTATTTTCTGAAGTATAAGGAGAACAAATATCATTATAAAAACTATCATTATAATTAAATATATCATATCCATTTTTATCAAAAATTTCTTTTGCTTTATTTAAATCATTAATTGAACTTATATTTACATTTAATATTAAATTTATTTTTAAATCTTTACATAAAGACAAATTAATTTCAGTTCCATTTGAAAAAAAAATTTGATATTCTACTTGATTTGTTAATTGATCTTTCCTATTAATATCCATTTGTGCTATTATTAAAGAATCATTTTTATTTATTATTCCATTCTTTATTAATTTTTCTTCACATTTATGAAAATCTATTTTTGACATTGTTGAAGAAATATTATCTAAATTTTTTTCTATTAGATCATTTTTATCATATATACAAAATGAAAAATATTCATTTTCAAATTCTCTTGTTGTATTATTTTTAAATGAATCAAATAAATTATCTCTTTCTTCTTTCATAAATTGGCCTGGTTTTTGTTTTAAAGGGTCAAATCTAAAATTGTCTTTAAGATTATTTTTATCATTAGAATTATCATTTTGTTTATCTTCATTATTAAAATTATCATTATGAAAATTATTTTCTTCTTTATCTTCATTATTAAAATTATCATTATGAAAATTATTTTCTTCTTTATCTTCCTTGTTAAAATTATCATTATGAAAATTATTTTCTTCTTTATCTTCATTATTAAAATTATTATTAACATTATTTTCTTCTTTATCATCTTTATTAAAATTATTATTAACATTATTTTCTTCTTTATTATTGTGATTTAAATCATCATTTTCTTTATCAAAAGGTGGTTTATTATTATTATTTAATGAATTATTTCTTCCATCAAAAGATGATTGTTGAATTTGAAAATTATCATTATTTGATTTATTATTCTCTAATTCCTTATTTTGAGTACTTATTACATTATTTGAATTTTCATTAATCTCTTTTTGATTATTAATATTATTATTATTTAATATTTTATTATCATTATTTTCAACCGTTTCATTTTTAAAATTATAAATATTAGTTGATGTTGTATTATTAATTTCATTATTTTGTCTAAGTAATAATTTTATATTATTAAGGGTTCTATTTTTATTCATAAAATTTATATATAAAAAATTTTTTGAATCTAAAAATTGAGTTAATGTATTATTTTTAATTTTTGATATTGATTCTTGAATAATATCTTTTTTTATCTGCATATTATTGTTTTCAATAATATTCAGTAACAAAAATAGATATAAAATCTTCATTATTTTATTTATTATAATTAATTTATAATTTTAATAAATCTCTTACTTTTATATATTTTCAATTTTAATATTAAAATAATTAATAAATAAAGTATTTTATTAGTGGAGTAAAATAAATATTTTTAATAAAACCATTTTAATTAATATATAAAAAATAAAAAATAAATATATAAAAAGATTAATCATCACTTTTTTGAATAGGAATCCAACTAAAGTCATTATCATCTAATTTATTCCAAACTAAATTTTCAACACTATTAAATTCATTAGAATTATTAATATGTAAATAAACAAGAAAATAAACATAATTCCATAAATTATGAATTCCTTTTATATGATTATCAAAATCAATATTTCTAAATAAACATTCATCTTTACTTAATTGACAAATAAAACAAATATTATTTTTATCATCTTCTAAATTAGAATTTTTTTTTCTTAATTCACCAAAGGCATTAATAATAATTCCTAAAAAAATATTTCCTAAAATTAAAATTATAATAATCCAAAATAACATATCATAAAAAAATTTTTTAAGAAAAAATAAATAATCTGAATAAAAACTTACTTTATTAATAACTTCTCCAATTCCTTTTCTTGAAGTAATTCCTTTTTGAATTATAAATAACAAACATTGAACTGAGGAATAACAAAAACTATCATAAATATTATCTTGACTATTTCTATCAATAACATCATTAAATGTAAATAAATCTGAAAAATAAAAATATGAAAACCACATAAAAATATAAACTATGAAAAATTCAAAAATTAAAATTATTAATATATATATAATTTTCATTAACATTACTTTATAAATATTAAATAAAGTTGGTATAATATTTATTATGAATATTGTTTGAAAAACTAAAAATAAAGTACTTTTTGTTGCTAAATATAAAGAAGTTAAAATTAAAGAAAATAATAAAATATTAACTTCTCTATTTATTAATATACTGTAAATAATTAAAGTAAATAATTTTCTAGTTATAGGAATACTTTTATTTATTGTTGATTGTACTTTAGATATAGAAATATCTTTATTTTCATTAAATAAATCTATTACTTCATTTGATATTTTATTGTCTTGATTTTTTTTTCTAAAAATAAAATTTTGATTATTTTCTTTCATTAAATTCATTTGATAACAATTAAAAAATCTAAAAAAAAACCAAATAATTAGACAAATTAATAAGAAAATAATTTGTATTAAAGATAAAACTGTATTAGTAAAAAAAAGGTGATATTTTAAATCATTATCTTTAACATCATAAATTGAATCATCTACATTTGCAGAAATATAATAATGATACATTAATAAAGCATTTTGAATAAGAATAACTAAATAATTTATGATTTCCATTAAATTAAAATTAAAATCAAGTAAATTAGATTTAAATTGATTTTTTCCTATTCTTTTTAAATTTGAAATCATTTCAAATAAACAATAATCAGAATAAAAAAGTAAATAATTAAATTTTGTTGTTGCGTTTGCTCTATCAACATTATTTTCAAAATAATTTCTTGAATTATTACTTAATGAAAATGTTATATAAGGTCTTATAAAAAATGCAATTAAATTATCATTTTTATAATATATTTCTTCATCATCTTCATTTTTATAAATTTTAATTTTATTTTCATTTTCATCATTTTTTATATTAAATCTTTTCAATACATTATTTGTTATTTTTTCTATATTTTTTTCTTCATTTTTCCCTTTATTTTCTTCTTCTTCAATTTCTATTTTTTCTGGTTTTTTTATTTCAACTTGTAAAACTATTTTTTCTAAAAATAAATAAATTCTTTTACCAAAAGTACTTCTTATACCAAATTTATCAATATCATCATAATTTATTTTTTCTATATTTAATTTATTAAAATGATTTCTTAAAGAATAATTGCCATAAATATCTTCATAAATCTTAATTAAAATATATAATTTAAAACATAATGATAATTCAATAATATTTCTAAAAGTACTTTCATATGTATAATAAAAAATTAATTTCTTAACATATTTTTTTGTATTATTAATTTTCATTAATGAATTATATAACTTTTCATCTTTTCTTTTTAAATTTTCTAAAAGTTCTTTAAAGTTATATAAAATTTCTTGAAATAATTCAATTGGTGTACATTTTAATATTAAAAGTTTATTAATAAACTTATCTTTTTTGCCAACTTGTAGATATGAAGTTAATAATTCAGCATATTTTATTTTAATATAACATAAAATTTTTTTCCTTAATAAATATAATTTTTCATTTTTAATATCATCATTTTTTAATTGAACAAATAAAACATTTAAAACTGGTTTATAATCTAATATTTCATATACATTTTTTTGTTCAGTTACTTTTTTTCCAAAAAATAAATATTTAATATATTTATTTAATATTTCATTATTACCATTTGTTGTTTCAATATACTCAATTAAAAAATCAATAAAATTTGAAGTTAATATTACTAATTTATCATAAGGCAATTCACTATCAATTAAATCTTCAATATCTAAAAAGAAATATGATCTTTTTAAATTATTAATTATAGATTCATAAATTCTATATTTAATTTTTACTTCTGGAATTGATTTTGAAATATTTTTAAATGAATCAAATTTATCTTTTTTCTTCTTTTTTTTTTTTTTTGAATTACCAGTTTTTACTGTTTTATTATCATCATTTCCATCTATATTATTATTATCATTATTATCATTATTATCCCTATTATCAATTTCATTTTCTTTTTTATCTTTTAAATCTAATCCATCTTTCATTTGTTCTTCATTATTTTTTTCTTCAAATTTCTTTTCTTTAATTGGAATATCTTCTTGAAATTTAAATATATTATCATGAAAAAAAGAATTAAAATTTTCACCTAAAGTTTGCAAAAATTGAATAATTAATTTAGTTATATTTCCTATTTTTAAACTTCTGTCAAAAGCATAAATATTTTTATATAAAGAAAAAGTAAGAACTATATAATAATTAAGTATTTTATTTAAATTTGGGAAAAAATATTTGTCATTAATTAAATATTCAAATCTTTTTTGCATATTTTCACAATCATAAAAAATTAATTTTGTTATTATACAAAATAAATCTTCTAATTTTTGAGAATTATTTCCTTCTTTACTATTTAAAAATATTTGAAAATATTCTACTATTTTTTTTCTATAATCAATAGCTATAGTTTCATTTGAAACTCTTGTGAAAACATTAAAAAAATTAGTATTATTAATATCAAGAAAAGTATCAACAAAAGATTTTTTTAAAGCATATATTTTATAATTATCAATATCATCATCATCATAATTAACATTTTCATTTTTTAAATTATCTTCATCATAAAAATATTCATAATCTAAAGTTTTAATTAAAGAAAAAGGAGTAAAATTTGTTTTTGAATTCATATCAAATTTTTCTAAAAAAGTATTTAAATTATAATTATTATTAAAATTAGTATATAAACAAACTTCATTAAATCCTTCTGAATAATATTTAAATATTTCTTTTTTATTATATAAATTAAATGAAGTTGAATGAAGTTTATCAAGTATTATTTTTAAATTTAATAATTTTTCTTCTTTTTCATAATTATCAGAATGAATATATAAATTATTTTCATTTAAATTTTCAAATTCATCAAAATTCATATCTAAAATTTTATTATCTTTTCTTTCTATTATTTCTTGATAAATTTTTTTAAATACTTCAACTTTAGGAATAAATTCTATTAATAATTCATAAGATGATATATTTACTTTAGACCAAATTTCTTTTTCAAAATAAAAGAAATTTCCTATAAATTTTGTTCCTAATAATAATTCTTTAAACATTTTTAAACAATAATCAATTTTATTTCCTTTTAATTGCATTGGGAATTTTTTTAATTCTGAAATATATAAATGAATAACTTGATCTAATTGATTTATAATATTAAATTTATTTTGAATAACATTTAATATATTTTTTTTATCTTCTTTAAATTCGGATAAATCAATTTGAGAATTTAATTTTTTTTCTTCAAATAATTTTCCTTGTACTAATTTTATAAAATCTAAAGTTGTTAATTGTTTATTTTGTTCTAAAAAATTATAATAATCTAATTTATCAATAAAATAAATACTTCTTAAAAATTTTAAAATTTTTGTTTTATTTTTTAATGAAATTGAATTTGAATTAAATAATCTTTTATAAACAATAAAATCATTAAAATTATATAGTTTATTATAAACATTAATATCATCTTCAGTATTAAAATGATAATAACTGTTAGTGCTTATTAAATCAAAAAAAGCAAAATAAAGTTCTAAAGTAATTTTTTTTTCATAAATATCTTCTTCTAATATTATATCATCTTTTTGAATTGTATTTACATTTGATTCTGCTTCTGAATTTTCTTTTAAATTCAATTTACTTCCTTTTTTCTTTTTATTTGTACTTATTTCTTCTTCTTTATTTTCTTCTTCTTTTTTATCTTCTTCTTCTTTTTCTTCTTCATTTTTATCTTCTTCATTTTTATCTTCTTCTTTTTTATCTTCTTCTTTTTGAACAGGAAAAAAAGTTGTAAATTTTTTGGCTTCTAATAAATTAGAATTTGAATTATAAAATATTAAAATAATTCTATGTTTTATTTCTTCAAATTCTTCATATTCATAGTGATTTTGTAATTTTTTAAAAATTTTCATTATAAAAGTAAATTGAATTTTAAATTCTTCTTCAAGTTCATTTTTTTCTTTTAATAATTTATTAAATTCTTCAATATGTTCTAATAAATTTTTTTTCAATCTTAAAAGCATTTTATGATATTTTAATGGTATATTATATAAATTTAATCCTTTAATCATTAATAGAAGAAATTTAAGAAGTCTATTTATTTTTTTTAAATTTCCTTCTATATCCTTTCCCTTTTTTTCATCATTATTTTTCCCATTTGCTTTTAAATAAAATCTATTAAATATTTTATTTATTCTTGATAAATTTTTACCCATTAAAAAATATTTAAATCCTCTTTTATTAAAGAAAAATAGGGAAAAAATAATTAAAATCATATCTAATAAAGAATAAGTTAGTAAATTATGAAATTTTCTATCACTTAAAAATATTGATACTTTACTTATTGTTTCATCAATATTAGAAATAATTAAACTATCAATAAAATCTTCTAAATATCTATGAAAACTAAAATTATTAAAAATATAAAAATAATTTGAAACATTCATTGCTAATTTAATAATGTAATCTTTTAATTTTTTCCCATCATTTTTAAATAAATGTCCTTCATTTAATTTTATATCTTTTCCATATCTTTCATATTTAAAATATCTATTATTAATTCTATTTTTATCATCTTTAATTATATCACTTTCTAATTCTTTAGTTAAAAATAATTGTCTTAACATATCTGAAAAATATAAAATTGATTGATGAATTTTAGTATTAATATTTATATTTTCATCTGAATAACTAGAAGTAAATAACCCTGTTAATTTAGTTTCAATTCCTAATTTTAAATTATATAATAATCCATGAAGTTGTTGTATTTCATTTGGTTTTAATATTTTATAATTATCATTTTTTATTTTATCAACGAAAAAATAATATTCAATTATATCATCTTTATTTAACTTTTCTATTTGTTTATAATATATATTATCTGCTAATGAAAAAATTTTAATTGTTTCATTAAATAATAATATTATTTTTTCTTGAAATAAACCTCCTTTTTCTGGTAATTTATATTTAATTTTACCATCAATTAATTGTATTTTTTCATCAAATTTTTTTTTTTCTTCAATAATTAATTCTTCATTTTTTTGTATTAATAAATAATGTTTTTTTAAAAAATCACATGATTTTAAAACCATTTTAAATAATAAATTTCCATGTTCACTTCTAAGATGAATAAAACTTTTTATTTCAAATAAATTTTTTATTTTTTCAATATCTTTATTAAAATCTAAATAATCCATTACAGAATTATCATTATAACATATTGTAATCATATAAAAAATTTTTGATAAAATATTAAAAATATTGAATAAAGAATAAATATTAGTTTTATCCTCATTGATATATTCATAAAATTTAGTGAAAAATTGATAAAGTGAATTAATTAAATTTTTTAACTCATTATTTGTAAAAATCATTTTTTTTAACATATAAGAAATTAATTTTAAACAAATTTCAAATTCAATTTGTTTGTCTTCAATTGAAACAAAATCCATTCCAACTTCTAATAATTTACAAATATTATTTACAATAATATTTTTAATAATATTATTTTCTTGTAATAAACTTTCTATATTATACTTTAAATCTATTCCACTTGTATAAATTGTTTTCTTTGATAATAATTTTTTATAATATATTCTTCCAAAAATATTATCTAATAAAAAATCATTACTTATTAAACTTTTAACCATTTGAAAATCTTTTTTTAAATGGATAAATAAAATAGCAAACATTAATCTAAATTTCAATAATAAAAATTTAGAATCTTTAATTTCTAAACTATGCATATAAATAAGTAAATTTTCAAATCTAAACATTTCAATAATTTCATTTTGATAATAATAAGTTTTAAATTTAGGAATAAAAATATTAGTAAACAATTCCAATAAAGGATAAAATCTTTCTCTCATATCATCATTAATTTCAATAATATCAATATTATAAATATTATTAATAAAATTAAGATTAATATTATTATTAACATTTAAGACTGCAGTAAATAAAGAAACTAATTTATTAAAAGTGTTTTGATTATTAAATAAAATATTATAAATTTGAATAGGCCAAATTTTAATATTACTTAAATTCATATATTCATTTAAATCAAAACTCAAACCTAATTCATTAAAACTTGTATGATTATCACTCACACATAAACAATTAATAATTTTATGTTCACTTTCTTCTTTTTTTATTTTTGTAACTTGACAATTTTTATGACAAGAAATGGAACAAATACAACAAATATTAATTTCATGATTTTCACAATAAAAATGATCTATTTGTAAAGCAATATCTAATTCCATTAAATTACATACAATAATATCATTTCTCATTTTATTATTTGGTTTATGTTTTAATTTTATTCCACAATAACAAGAAAATTCTTTTTGATTTAAATAATTATTATTATTATTATTTTTTACTAAAATTAAATCTTCACTTTTTCTACAATTAATATGACAATTTTCATAACAATATTTACAAATATAATTTGTTTTATTTATTGAACAATTTGGACATATGTAACATTCTTGAATTATTTTTTCTGGTCCTAATGTAAGAGAAGTGCATTCTTTTTTTTTAAAATATTCTTCATTTATTTTAAATGATTTTGATGATTTTTCTTCAAAATTAAATGGATCTATATTTAAAGATTTTCCTAATTTAGTTGATGGCTTTTTTGAAAGTCTTTTCTCAGAAGTTGGTTCATTTTTTAAATTTTTTTGAACTGACATTTTTTTATTTCTTTTTATTTTTTTTCAGTGTTTTTTATTCTTATTTTGGAAAATTTTTTTTCTTATTTTTATTTTAATAATTTTTTTTAAATTTTATATTTTTGTTTTTGTAATATAATTAAATATTAATATTTTAAATAATTTGAATATAATAATAATATTTAATTAAATATTATATATTTAGATATTATTATTCAAATTAATAAAATTATTTTAACTAATTATTAAAATTCAATTTTTCAATTAAGATTTATATTGTTTTAAAATTTTTATTTTCTTTATATTTTTTTTTAAATATTTAATTATTATAAAGATAAATTTATATAATTTCAATTATAAAAACTATAATCTTTAATTTTAAATTCAAATTTTTTCTAAATTAACAATTACAAATTAAACTAACATTTGACCAAGTTCAGAATGATCAATATTCTCATTCTTCTTTTTGATAATAAAAAAAATAACAAATGCAATAATAATTAAACCAATAATAATAAATAAAACTATAAGTAAAGTATAATTACTATTATCATCAGTACCAGGCTCTTTTTTTGTATATTTATAATTCAAATAAATTTTATTATTAATATCATTTGTAATTACACTAATTAAAATAGCATAATTTTCATCTTTTTCTAATTTAATATCTTTATCTTTAAATGGATTTTTAACAATAAAACTCATTTTTTTAATTTTTTTTTCATTATAATCTCTTGGAATATTAAAAAATGGTAATTTTGCAAATCCAGAAGTAAAATAATAATTAAATTCATTTTCAGATTCTAATGAAATTTCTAAATTTAATTTTTTTTCATTTGAATTAAAAATTATAAATACATTTCCTTTTGTATTATTATTATTTAATTGATATTTGTCTTTTGATTCATCTTTTAATTGAGTAATATTTTTATGATATTGATATAAGAATTCTATTAATGAATCTGTTTTTGTTACTTTTATTGATATTTCTGAATTCATTTCATAATATAAATTATCTTTATCTATTTTTTTTTCTTCATTTGTTGCTTTCTTTGTTATTATTAATTCTGAAGAAAGAGAATTTCTTGATAATTTAATTAATGCTTTTGATAAAGGAGAATTAATTTTAATATTATATGTTTGATTATTTTGTAAATAAGTAAAATAAACTTTTGTACTATTTTTTAGTATTATTTCATTATCTTTTATTTCTAAGGGCTGAATTAAATAATTTAATGATGAATAGCCATAAATTTTCCTTAATACAATATATAGACTATCTTTTTTAATTGTTATTATTTTATTAATTATATCATTAAATTTGTCAGTTTTTAAATTTACAATATCTTCAGGTTGAATTGAATTATTATATTCAATCCCATAAATTTGAGAATTTCCATCTTCAGAATTAAGATATAAAATATAATCTTTATCACTTTGGAAAAATAAAACTTCTTGTTTAGTTTCATTATTAACTTGAATAATATTATTAATTTTAAAATTAGTTTCATTTCTAATAACTCTACAATTAATTTTATTATCAAAAGATTTTATTTTAACTTTAACATCTTCTTGAAGATTTTTTCTTTTATTTAAAAAAATATTATTCGATTGAAATAATTGAGGATTAAAACAATAAAATTTAGTTTTTAAATAATTATCTTGATAAACAAAATCATATTCAGAAATAATAAAATAAGTAAAATTAGGATTTAAAAAAGATAAAATTTCCTCTTTATCTTTTATAATAGTGATTTCTTCGTCAATTTCTTTTTCATAATATTTACTTTTTAAAAAACAAGGATCTTTAATACATTTTTGTTCAAATTGATCATAAAAATAACCAATTTCACAATAATAACCTTTACATGTATTACTCCAACTTCCATTTTTATCACATAAAAAACCACCAAAAGTAATATTATCATTAAAATTGCATTTTTCACTTTCAAAAACTAATTTTTCATTTTTTGGATTACATTTTGTTTGAAAATCATTAAAAATTTTTTTTCCTTCTTCAATAAATTCATCATATCTTTCATCAGTATATTTATTATATAAATTACTTCTAAAATCAATTTCATCAATTAAATATTCTCTTGGAATTTTATAATTATGAGTATTATTTTTATAATTATCATCATAAGTTTCAACAATAGTGACTTGTCTAAAAATAATATTTAAATTAAATAATTCTTTAAAATTTTCATCTTTAACAAAACATAATTTATATTTTTCCGATATTTCATAAACATTATTATCCTCACAAGAAACACATTTTCCATCTTCTTCAATACAAGGATAATAATGAGGAAAGATAAAAGAAGGTGATTGTGAAGCATCAAAAGATTCATTATTTAAAATTGGATTTCCATTATATCCTACTATTATTGCACTTCCTGTATTCTGTAATCCTTTTATAAAAACACTTGTTGCACTATATGAAAATGAATCTGTAAAAATTAATATTTCTGAATTTTTCCTTAATTTATTTTTATAGAAATATCTATTATTATTATATTTTAATCTATCATATTTACTCATTCCAAAATTAAATATTTTTGTTCTATTATGTAATATATTATTTCCATAATCATCTACTTCAATAGTTTTAAATAATTCATTTGAATTATTATATGTTTCACATGTTTCTATATTTGATGTTTCATTAAATATATTTCCATATGCAAATTTTACTTTTTCATTATTTTTCATACTAAAATGTAAATTTTGGGCAATTTTTGGTTGAAGAATATTTTGTAATAAAATACTTAATTCTACTATTCCTCCTCCATTTTCATTTTCAATTCCTATTATTGGATAATCATTTTCATTAAATAATGAAAAACAATTATAAAAAATATATGGAGCTTTATAAAAATCTAAACTAAAACTTGATTGATAAAATACATTTACTTTTTTATCATTATCAACTTTACATTTAAATTGTTTATCTTCTGTTTGAAAATCCCATTTTATTTCATTTGAATTGTGTTTTACACCTTTTGATATGAGAAATTTATTTTCTAAATCAAAAATTGAATTATCTGGATTTTTTAACATTTCTTTTTGATAAAAATAATAAAATTCTTCATTTTTTATATTTGGAATTATTCCAACATAATCTAAATTTAAATTATCTTTATTTTCATATTCAATTGTAATATTTGTTAACTCATTTAATTTAAAAGGATATTGTGAAAAAGTTGCTTGAGATATCATTCTTAAATTTAAACTAAATTGAGAATGAACATTTCTTAATCTTCTAAAATAGCCATTATAATTTTGAATATAATCAAAAGGGTTTTTTTCTTGAATTAATTTAATAGGAATATCAATATTTTTATTTATTTTTGATTTAATTTCTTCAGATAAAAAATCAGTACAATCTTCTTTTAATTTAGCATAAACATTAAAATTATCTTTTTCTTTTTCTTTAATGTAGAAATTTAAAGGAAAACAAAAAGAAAAAGTAAAATTTGCAATTAATGATAAATGTAAATCTTTAGTTTTTGCAAAAGCAATTATAATTTCTCTATAAAAATCATAAAAAGTATTATTACTTTCTATATTTATTTTATTTAATTCTTCAATCAAATCAAAAGACTGATGATATGATTCTTTTGGTTGGGGTGGATTTTTTGCAATATCTAAAAATACATATCTATCAAGAAGCTGTTTTATATTCTTTATTATTTTTTCACAATTTTCTTTTGTTATTTTTTCAGTTTCTAATTGTTCTAATATTTGTTTAATTGGTACTTTTTTATAAAGTTTATTTTTTATTTCTTCATTTTCTAATGATTTAATTAAGGATATTAAAAAGAAAAAAAGAATTGATTTCATTTTTTTAAATTTTTATAATAATATATTTTTATTGTTTTTAATTTAGATATAATCTATATAAATCACCAAAAAAAATATATTAAAATATTTTATCATATTTAATAGAATTTATTTTTATAATTCTTCATCTTCAAGAAATTCAATAAATTCTTTTATATCAAAATTATTTATATTTTCATCCAATTTATTTTTCATTTTTTCTAATGATTGAATTATATTTTTATTATTATGATTATTGTCAATTTTTTTTATATTTAATAATTTTGTAATAATTCTTAAAATAATTTTTTTTAATTGAATTTCATATTTTTCAAGTGAATTGTCCTCTTTCTCTTTAACACTTCTAAATTTTTTATCAATACTATCAATTTCTTTTACTTCATCATTTAACATTGGAATATTTTGAATTTTTGGTTTTATGCTATAAAGATGTTTTGAAATGGCATTTTTAAGAGTAATATAATGATTATATTGCGCATCAAAACTTTTATGAATTTTTAATTTACGATAAATTTTGAACATATATTTTTTTCTTTCATGTTTTGATTTAAAAATACAATCAAAATTATAATTAAAATTTGCTTTTAATTTTTTATTATCAAATAATAATTCTTCAGTCATTAAATATTGTGATGGATTAAATGTAATTTTTAAAACTAAAGAATTTTCTTTAATATTTTCAATCTTAATTTTATTATTATTTAAAATTTGATATAAATCAATTTCAAATATTTTTAAATTTAAATTTTTAGTAAATAATTCAACATTATTATTATTTTCCTTATCATAAAATATTTTAATATAAATAGGTTTTTCTTTTACAACAAAATCTTTTTTTAAATAAATATTGTTTTCGCCTTTATCAAAATCAATAGTACCAATATCCATTAATAAATTTTTTTGATCATTATTACTTTTAATATTAAAAGAAATTTGATACATAATTTTATAATAATTATAATGGAAAAAAAATTTATAATTTGCAATAGGTAAATTCCCCTTAATATAATTACCAAGTAAAGCAGCACCAACAGAAGTACATTCATCAATAAGTAAACTTTTAGATATTTTTAATTTCTTATTATCTATCATCTTTTGTAAAATTGGAGTTCTCATTAATTCACCTGCAATTTCAACACAATCAATTATAATATTTTTCTTTTTAGCATAATTTATTACATTATTAAAATATTTATCAATTTCTTTTAAATTATTTTTTATTAATTCTTCAAATTTTTCTCTTGTTAAAATAATATCTAAGTCTATATCATTATAAAATACATCTACTAATATTTGAGATTCTGTATTTACTGTTAATTGAATTCTAGCTTTTTTAATTGATTCTAATAATCTATATTTCATTTTATTAGTAAAGTTAAAATCTTCATTTTTAATATTTTCTTTTATTAAAAATTCATTTATACAATATTTCATTATTTCTTCATCAAAATTTCTTCCTCCAATATTTGGAATACAAGTTACATAAATAACTTTAAATAAATTATATTTAAAATAAGATAAAATAAAAGAAGTTTTTGAATGACCAGAATCAATAAATAAAATATATTTTTCAATAGTAGTATCAACTTTTGTTTTTTGTTTAACAAAATTATCTCTATATTTAGTATAACCATAATACATAGTAATAGCAGAAGATTCATTAACAATATTTACTTCTTTCATATTTAAAGATTGAAATATTAATTGAATACTTTGTTTTTGATAACAAGTAAAAAAATCAGGAACACTAATATAAGTAGAAGAATAAAGATATTTTTCATTTATAAAATAATATTTATTAATTAAAATAATAAAATCAGATAGTATTATATCACTTTCTATTTCTTCATATCCTTTTGGATTTTTAAGTAAAAATTTATGATTTTCCATTTTTTTAATTTCATTCAATTCATATTTCATTTCTTCTTCATATATTTTTATATCTTTTTGAAAACCAATTATACGAGATAAATTAATATAAGAAGTATCTATATTTTGTTTTAATGAAGTTATTGAATTTTCACCAAATAATCTATGAGTTTTTGTATAACAAAGAATTGAAGGAATAATTCTTGATGAATTATTCATTAATAAAACATGAGAAATATATTTATCATTTACTTTTGAAAATATTGAATAAACAGTTTTTTGTGCTCCTATATTTATTCCTAAACTTATTATTTCATTTTCATTTAAATTTTTTGTTGAATTAAATTCAGAGTCAGTAAATTCAAAATCTGAATTATTTGTCATGAATGATTCAAAAGATTTAAATCTATAATGACCTTTTTTTATACTTTTAAATTTCTTTTTAAATTTCTCAGTACGGTCACATGTATTTAATATTTCTCCTGAATAGTTTAAAATTTCTTTTTCACTTTTTATTTTATCATCAATTTGAGTTAAAAAAATTGGATTTTGTTCTTGATAATCTGGAAAATTTAATATTATATCGGAAATATTTGATTTATTTTCTTTATTTTTATATAGAAATGAACTATTTTTGTTTGTTGAAATGTCATCATTTATATGATTATCTTTTCTTAATTTATCATTAATATTTACTTTTTTGTCATTAATAAAATTTTTAAAAAAATTATATTTTATATTGGAACCATTATTTTTCTGTTCATTACTATTATTATTATTGTCATTAATTTTTTCATTTTTTATTGAATCTATATTTTCATTATTTTCATCTTTTTTAATTTTAAATAAATTTTCTGATTTTTTTTCCTTACTTTGAAAATTATTATTATTATTAGGATTAATGTTGGGATTATTATCTATTTGAGATAAATTCTTTTCTTTTTCTTTCTCCATACATATATTACAAATATTACAATTATTTATTGAACCCATTTTTTATATTTTTTCATAAAAAAAATAAAATAAAACAATAAAAATTAAAAAACTTCCATTTAAATTTATAAAAAACCTAAAAAAACAAAAAAAAAATTAAAAAAATGAAATCAAATTTACCAAACTTAAAATCAAAAAAAAAACTAACTCAAGATATGGAAGATCCAGAAAATTTAAGAGAAGCCTATAATCCCTTTAAAGCACATATGGAAAAAGTAATAGAAATAAGAATATTTCTAAAATTTAATTTCCACAAAAATGATATTGATGATGCATTTATAAATGATTTAGAACAAGAATATGCCTGTCAATTTTTAGAAAAAATGGAATTTTTACCAACAAAACAAAATATTGCAAAATTATTAAAAGTTCGTCCAATTGAAAATTGTGATTTTCATTTAACACAAGAACAAGTTAGAAATAAATTAGTTAAATTAATTCATATTTATCCTAATAATAGAAGTGAAAAAAAAACAAAAGATAAATTAAAAATTTTATTACAATCAAATGAAGAATTTGAAGGAAAAATAAAAAAAAATTTAAAAATTACAAATAAAGAAGATGTAGTTGGATCAATTAAAAAAAGAGAAATTAAAAGAGATGAAATGTTACTTTTTCAAAGAGAAATTGTTGATAATATGATATCAGATGCAAAAGATGATATTGTTGATAAACAATTATATTTTCAAAATCAAGGAATGAATGATAAAAAATTATTATCTATTGAAAATATAAGAGAAAAATATTTAAATCCAAATGCAAAAAATATTTTAGAATTTGATTTAAATGATAAAATGAATGCAAAAGCAAAATTTCAAAATATCGATAAATCACATAAAAGAGATATTTTATCAGATGAAAAATATCAATTTAAATTTTTAAATATTAATTTAACAAAAGATATTTTAGATGAAGTATCAAAACCTGAAGACACACCAATAGAAATAATAATGAAAGATGTTAATTTTATATTAGATAATTTTCCTATTGAAGAATTAATTGAAATGGATGATGATGTTCAAATGAAAGAAATGGCAAAAACTACTTCTTTTAGATTTAGAAAAGAAACTATTAGTAGAAAACAATTATATTATAAAATTAAACAAGTTAAAAAAGAAGATTTAATTTATGTTTATAAAAAAATTCAAAATAAAAATGTTTTTAGAATTATTGGTTTAACTATTAATTTAATTTATTGGATTGTTTTTGGTTTTATAGATAGATTCCAAATTGATAAAGCAACAAAACAATATTTATTCTTTAAATTATTACAAGAAATAAAAGTATTAGAAGTTGGATTTCGTTCTCGTAGATTATATAATAAAATATTTATGCCTTTATTAATATTAATAGTAAGAATTGAATGTGAAAATGTATTTGTAAATAAATTTAAAATATTATTTGAATCTCAAAAAAATAAACAACATGCTTTAGAAAAAATAAATGAGTTAATTACAGTAATTTATGATCCACATGCATATTATAATACTTTTACTATAATTGGAGGAAATACTGCAATTTTAAAACATAAATTAAATAAAAAAATATTACCAAAATTTAAAAGTAAAACTTATGTTACTAGTAATTTAGTTGATCAATTATTTACTAAATTTAAATCTCAAAAAAATATTATTCATAATAGAGAAAAAGGAATGAATTTAGAACTTGATAGAGATTTAGATGTTGAAGTCTGGGATAGAGAAAAAAAATATATTGCTGATTCTAAAACTGCTTTTTTTGGTGTTTTGTTTAATAAAATGAATCAAGATTTAAAAAAAAGAAATTTAGAACCTATTTTTACTATTAAAAATCCTCAGAGGAAAAATAAAAAAAATGAAATTAATAATCATCAACTTGAAGAAATTACTGAAGAAGATTATACTGTTAAAAATAGAACTGATGGTTTTCATTTGAGAAAGTAAAAAATTTTTTTTTAATATTTTATATTTATTTTAATTAATAATTTTGTTTTTAATAAATTTTTTTATTATATTTTTTTTTATCAATTTAATAATAATTTAATTTATTAAATTAAAATACTATTTTTTATTCATTATCTTCAATATTATTATTATTTTCATTTTCATTATTATTATTATTTTTTGATAATGTCATTTGAATATATGCTTTTTGAAGTAATAATCTATGCAATGGTGTTTTTATATTTGATTCTAAAAAAATAATAAAATCTTTTATTTCAATTTTTCTTTTTTTATGAATAATATATCTTTTACTATTTTTAGTAATATCACTACTATTATATATATCATAAATATTATTTTCATCTTTTGATTCATCAGAATCATTTTCATTTTTACTTTTATTTTTTTCATTTTTAATTTCAATTTTTTTCCCTTTTTTAACTGAATCGTATTCTTCAAGTAAATTTAATTTTTTATTAACATCTTCATTATAAAAAATATTAAATGTTTTAAAAGGAAAATAAATTAATTTTGAAGAACCATCTTTTTGAATCTCATTTTTATAATTAATACATTTAATTGGTATTTTTTTTAATTTTTCTTTATAATTTGGTAAATCAAAAGAATAAGTTCTTCTTCTATTTATTTCAATTAATTTTTGAATATTATTTTTTAAATACATTTTCAGCATTATTTCTAAAAATTTAATTGACTCTTCTTCTTTTTCTATAGTTATACTATCTGTTATTTTTTTCCATTTAAATTTTTTTATCAATTTTGGAATATTAAATAAACCTTGAGTTGAATATTTATTTTGTTCAAAATCACTTTTTTTAATATTTGTATTTATTGAATGACGAAATTTTGGTATTATCATTTGAGAATTGTCTTTTGTTTTATAATCATCTAATTTATTTTTATATTTGAAAAAGTTATAATTTGATTTATTTTCTTCATCTGAACTTGACATTTATTTAAATTAATAATTAAATGTGTTTTTATATACTAAATTTTTTAAATTATTTTTTATTTACAAATAATATTTTTTGACAAAATTTTATTTTATTTTTGATTTTTTTTCTTTTGTTAAATTAGGAAAATTATTTAAATATTTATTATTTATAAACCATAAGTTATTTAAATTGTGAGAATTTTTAATTTCAGTATATTTTGAATCATTTTTATTCATTATATATGATAAATAATAATTTATATTTTTATTTGTTATTAAATTTGAAAAATATATATTCAAAAATTTTTTATCTTTTTCATTTTGTAGTTTTAAATATTTAAAAATACAATCTTGATAAATATTATCATTAAAAGAATCATTTTCATTATTAAATATAATTTGATTAAATTTTTTATTTTCTAAATTTACTTCTTCAAAATCATCAAAAAATTTACTTCTCTCTATTTCATAATATTTATTATTTTCAAATTCATTAAAAGTCATTAAATCTTTTTTATTTTCTATATAATCATAAAATGAAATTTTTTCATATAATTCAATTAAATCATCTAAATTATTATTTTTTGTTTTTATATTATCATTAGAATTTTCAGTAATTAAAATTTCCAAAAATTTATTTAATTTAAAATCAAGCTTTTTACTTTTTTCCTTATTTACTTTAAATAATCTTAGTATTCTTTTAATTTCAAAAAAAATAGCTTCTAAATCAAAATTATTTTTATATACTAAAAATTGACTTATTTCAATTAATTGTTTTTTATTATTTTCATCAAAATTAAATTTACATAACTTTTCAGTTAATTTTTCAACAAAATCTTCATATGTACTAAATTTAAAATTACTTTCTTCAAAACAAAATATATGAAAAAACAAGATAATAGAAATATAAAAAATATAAACTCCTATTGATTTATTATCATTATTAATAAAACCAAATATTAAATTATTAATTAAATTAGTTCCTAAAGTTGAAACATAATTAACATTATCTGACAAAATAATTAATGGAACTTTTAAAGTTGAAATTGTATCTAAAATATTTAAAAAATATTTCCTATCATCATTAGTAGAAAAAGAATCTGTTATTAAAATAAGTGATTTTTGTTCATTACAAAATTTAATAATATTCTTATTTATAATTTGATATAATTGTTTACCTAAAATTTCATTAATTTTAATATTATCATTTGAATTTGAATTAATTGAACTATCTAAATTTGAATTATCTAAATTTGATTTATCTAAATCAGATTCTTTCTCTGAAACTGTTAAATTATTATCTAATTTTCCATTTCCATTTTTTTGATAAAATTTAACTAATGATTCAATATTTTCTTCAATTATTTCTTTCCATTTAATATTAAAATTTTTATTCATTAATTTAATCAGTGAAATTTGATTATTAATATTATCAGGTATAAATAATATTCTTTTTGTTTGAGTTGCTTCATATAATTTATTTAATCTTAAATATTTTGTTAATTCAGTTTCATCAATTTTAAGAATATTATAATTTAAAATAGAACAAATATTTTCAATTTCTTTTACATAATTTCTATAATCACCTTTTGTTTGAATATATAAAGCTTTTCCTCCTTTAAAATTATTAATATAATTTTTTATTAAATTAATTAAATTTTTATCAAATAATTCATATTGATTTATTTCAGTTGGAATATATTGAAGAAATAATTTCTTTGAATCATTAAACCCTGTAAATAAATTTATATCTTTGTAATTTTGAGTATTTTTTATTATTATATTTTTAGGAATGTAAATTAAGTTTATTTTAAATTGAAGAAGAAATTTGATTAAAATTTCTTTTATGTTTATTTTATCCATTTCGGAATAATCTAATATTTTATTTTGGGAAAAATAATTTTTCAATTTTGATATATTTCCTCCTATTAAAATTAGTAATTTTTTTATAACATATTCTGATAAAAAATATGTGCTTGATGCTTTATTTTTGTATTTTTGAATATCTGTTAAATTTTTTTGTTCATTTTTATTATTTTCTTCTTCATTTATAAAATTTAATATTTTTGTATTTGTTTCTTTACTTATTAAATTAAGTATTTTTGAATTATTATTATCATCTTTAAAGAAATTATATTTTTTTTGCTCATTATTATCTTTTGTAAATTTACTTTTTTTGATATTATTATTATCTTTTATTAAGCTATATTCTTTTACTTCATTACTTTGTTCTTTTATTCCTTTAAATTCTTTTCTTTCACTACTTTTTTCTTTTGTTAAGTTAAAAATTTTATTATTTAAATAAATGGTATTATTATAAGATTTTGGTTTACCTTTTATATTATTGCTGTTATCATTAATATTTTTTATAGTTTCAAATTTTACTAATGGAATTTTTTTTATTTTCTCTTTATTATTTTCTTTTTCTTTTTCTTTTTTTTCTTCTTCTTCTTTATTTATTTCTTTTTTTTTAATAGATATATTAAAAAATTTATCAATAGGAATTATTCCATTTATATTTTTAAAAGGAGTATTTTTATTATTGTTCCTTTTTTTATCAGTTTGATTTTTATTATTATTAATACTCTTTTTCTTCATTTTAATTTAAAAAATTTAAAAATTAAAATTCTTAAATAATAATTTAATATTAATAATTAATAAATTAATAATAAATAATAATAAATAATAACCTTTCTCAAATAATTAAAACTTAAAAAAAAATATCCCAAAAAAAAAAATTAAATATTAAAAAATAATATAAAACCCCAATTCCATTCTAAAAAAAAAATCAAAAAATTTCAATTAAATAAAAAAAACTAAAAAAAAAAAAAAAAAATGTCCAAAACTCAAGAAACAATAATAGGTGATTACATAGTAAAAAAGACATTAGGAAAAGGAACATTTAGTAAAGTAAAACTAGGTATTCACAAAGTAACAAATCAAAAAGTGGCAATAAAAATATTAGAAAAATCAAAAATAGTAGAAAAAGATGATTTAGAAAGAATAATCCGTGAAATGGACATAATTCGTCAATTAAATCATCCAAACGTAGCTCGAGTATACGAAATGTGTGAAAGTGATGATTTTTTTTTTATAATGATGGAATATTGTTCAGGAGGAGAATTATTTAATTACATAGTAAAAAATCAAAGATTAACAGAAGAAGAAACTTCATTTTTTTTTTATCAAATAATAAATGCTTTAGAATATATTCATTCTAAAAATGTAGCTCATCGTGATTTAAAACCAGAAAATTTATTATTAGATGAAAATAATTTAATAAAAATTATTGATTTTGGTTTAAGTAATTATTACTATAATAAAAAATTATCAACACCATGTGGAAGTCCTTGTTATGCTTCTCCTGAAATGGTTTCTGGGAAAAAATATGATGGATTTGCTATTGATATTTGGGCACTTGGTATTACACTTTTTGCTATGATGTGTGGTTATTTACCTTTTGAAGATGAAGATAATGATGAATTATTTAAAAAAATTCTTGAGTGTAAATTAAAATTTCCTAAATATCTTTCTAATTGTGCTAAAGATATTATGAAAAAAATACTTGTTACTGATCCTCTTAAAAGAATTGATATTAATGGTATTAAGGAACATCCTTTTTATTTAAATGGTAAAGAAATTTTTGAAGAAAAATTCCTTGTTTTAGATTATGATGATGATTTTAGTAAAGCTTTTAATAAAAAAAGAAGAGTTAAAGGATTTGATGATGATTTTGGAAATAGAAGTTTTGAAATTTTAAGTGATAGGATTGATGTTGAAAAAATGATTGAAGATAATAAAAAAAGAACTTTGGAAAGAGAAAGAGAAAAAGATAAAAATGAGGAAAAGGAAAAAGAGAAAAAAAAAGAGAAAGATGAAAAAGAAAAAGAAAAAGAAAAAGAAAAAGAGAAAAATATTGAAAAAGTGAAAGATAAGGAAAAAGGAAATGAGATTAAAAAAGATGTTAAAGTTGAAATTGAGAAAAATAATTCTGAAGAAAAAAATAAGAATAAAGATGAGAAAAATAAAGATAAAAATGTTGTAAATGATAAGAAAATTGATATTATTAATAAAGTGAATAATAAAGAAAATATAAATGAAATTAATAAGAATAAAAATAAAGAAAATAACAAAGAAAATATAAATGAAATTAATAAAGTTAAAAATAAAGAGAATAATAAAGAAAATAATAAAGAAATTCATAAAGAAATTAATAAGGAAAATAATAAAGAAAATAATAAAGAAAATAATAAAGAAAATAATCAAAAAGATAAAACAGAAAAAAATAAACAAAATAAAGAAAAACAAAATAGAATAAATCCAAGTCCCAAAAATTCAATTAAAAATGAACAAAAACAAATGTTTCTTCATCCGAACATTCAAATAACAACACATCAGACAATAACATCAAATAGAGAAACAACAAGATCAACATATAGTAATAATATAACACCTCAAAATCAAAGAAGACCATATTATAATAATTTAACAAATCCAACAACAGCATTAAATAGTCAAAATACAACAAATATTAATTATACAAATAATTTATTTCAACATAATAATGTTTTAAATGATTATTTAAATAATGGAACATTAATTTCAAAAAGAAATAATAGATTATCAAAAGTACCAAAAATTACAATTGTTGATCATAAAAAAAGAAAAGGAATAAGTCAACATAGAACAACAAATACAACTTTAAATACAAAAAATACTTCTTTAAATAAAGATGGAAATTCAAGTATTAATAATCAATATTTAAATACTAATCCAAATCAAAGAGGACATACAACTTTTAGAAATGAGTTTGAAATAGGAGATTTTATTAATTTTAATAATAATAGAGTTAATACTCAAAATAATAACAATAATAATCATAAAATTATTAATAGTAATTTTGATAGCCATAATATAGGAAATAATAGTAATAGAGGAAAGTTTAATTTTATTAAGTTTAAAATTAAAAATGATGCTCCTAAAAAAATTCCTATTGTTAATAATAACATTAAAGGAGATAAAAAATTAAATGGAGGTAAAAAAATATTAATTAATCATGCTATTTTAAATATGAATGTCTATCAAACTACAAGAAATCAAATTTCACCTCATCAAAAAAAATTACCTTCAATTGTAAATGGTTTTGATAGAAAAAGTAATAATAGAAAATTTGATTTTGTTTTATCAAATAGAGTTCATTTAAAAACAGATACTAATATTGTAGATAATAAAATATTTAATAATAATATTACTTCTAGAGCTAGAGAACCTGCAAAAATGAGATTTAATAAACCTATAAGATTTAATAAATTAAAAGCTAGTGATTTTTATATGTAAATATAATATTAAAATTTTTTAAAAGAAATTTGTTAGATAATAAAATTTCATATTAGAATAACAATTAAAATTTGATTTTATTTTTTGATTAACTAAAACCTAAATTTTCAATGCTAAATATTCAAAATATTCTTTTTTTTTATTAATTTTTTTTAATATAAAATAAAATAAAAATAATAAATAATGTTTTATTCAATATTATATTTTTATATTTCCTTACAAATAATAAAAACATTAGAAAAATATTCTACAAATTTCCAAGTAAATAATAATATAAATGATGAATTAAATGATTTATTACAATATATATTTTTTAAAAGTAAATTATATGCTTTTAATGAATATAAAATTTATTTAATTAAAGAATATGAAAATACAGAAATAACATCATTAATTGAATTAGAAAATGTATTTTATATTTATTCACATTCTTCAAATATATTAAATATTAATAATGAATATATTGCAATTGGAGGAAGTGATTCAAAAAATTTTGTAATTTTTACTTTAAATGGTAAATCAATTTTAAATCATTCACTTCATAAATTTACTAATATGAATTATCCAACAAATTTAATTTATGGACATAAAAATTATATTGTGTTTTCTTATATTTCAAGTAATTTTCAAGGAAGACTTGTTTTTTATAATTATAAAAATGGTATTTTAAAAGAATTTGAAAATGATATTGAATGGAATAATAGATTTATTAATTATGATTGTAAATTTTTTTATGCTGTTGATAATATTTTATGTATTTTTTCTCCTGATTCAAATATTATTTATTATGAAATATATTCAATTTTTGGAAGAGTAAATACAACTCAAATTTTATATATAAATGTTTCATCAAAAAGAAATTATATTAGAACTCATTTTATTATTTTAAAAGACACAAATGACATATATAATATTTATTCTGATATTATAATTGCATCTATTGATTCATCTTATACTTTAAATCTTTTTTATTTTCAAAGTATTTTGATTAAAAAAAAAATTGTTCAAATTGAACAGAAATCTTCTATTAAATATGATTATGCTTATTCTTTTAGTGATTTAGTTAAAATTTCTGAAAAATTATTTTTAGTTGTTGTTAATGGGCAAAAAATGCTTTTTTATTCTTATAATTTATTCTATTTAGGTATTTCAAATAATAATACTATTACTTCTGATAAATATAATTCATTTTTTCCTTTTTATAAAAACACTAAAAAAAATTTATTAATTACTTCACTTTTTTATGAAAATGATAAAAAAGTTTATTCTAATTTTTATGAATTTGAATTTGCTTATTGTAAAGATTATTATATTACTATTAATGAAAATAATAGTTTCAACTTAATACTTGAACCTTTATTAGTTTCTAAAGATGAGAATTTAACTGTTTATATTAAATTTCCAGATATTCCAAATTTAAAAAATGATATTTTTTCATTTACATATTATAAAAATAATGATATTCAAAATATAATTAATGAAGATTATTATGATTTAAATACTAATTTTTCAATTTTTGTAAATTCAGGCTCACAAATTAAAATTGGTTATGTTTTTTTAGAAGCTTTAAATGAAACTTTAATGATTCCTTCTGAATTATGTTATATATATATAAATTAATATTCCTTCTTTTGAAAAGAATATAATATAAAATATTATATAATATGCAATAAATAATTTATTTCTGGGAATCAGATTACTAAAGCTTATATTATCATTTATTTAATATAAATATGTTGTAACTTGCCTTTAATAATATAAAATTCTTTAATATAAAACTAAAAAGCCACTTTTTATGTTTAGTTTATTTACATCAAAATTACATATCTTGTAATTTGATAAGATTAAAACTAATTTTTCAATAATTGAAATAAAGCCTTATATCATCATATTCCCATATATAAAATAAAAAATATTTAAAAAAAAATTATATGAAAATAAGTAAAATAATAAAATAAAAAAAAAAATTTTAAAAAACATTAATTTTAATAATAAAATTCCAAAGATTAGAAAAAAAATAATAAAAAAAAATTAACCAATATAAAAATCACCTCAGTAAAAAAAAAAATAAAAAACAAAAGTCCAAAAAAAAATGAAAAGAAACTTAAGTTTAAACAACATAAATGGAACTTTAGAAAAAGAAATAAAACAAATTTACATAAATGAATTTAATGACATATTTCCTAATATATTAAAACACACTTCTGGAAAATTTTTATCATTTTTATGTAAAAGAACAAAATTAACAATTGAAGCAAAATTTAACGAACAAATTTCAAATCAAATAATAAGAAAAATAGAAAATTTCATTATTGAAGAATACTATCCTTCACAATATAAAATTGCAAATGATAATATGAATTTAATAAAAAATGAATCAAATTCAAATAGGAAAAATTATATCTTTAACGGATTAAATTTTATTAAACATTGTTCTAATTCTGAATATGCTTTTCATACATGTGGTAAAAAATTTTATACAAATGAAAATTATATTAAAAATTTAAATGACTTAATGTTTATTTGTTTAGATTGTAATAAAATTTATAAAAATGATATGATTAAAATGAATTGTGATAAATGTCATGATGATTATTATACTAAATATTTATTTAATAATAATTATAATAAAAATAAATATCAATTTGCAACATGGTCAAAATATCATTGTAATATTTTAATTAATGATAAAATTAAATGTTATTATTGTCATGAATGTTTATTTATTGATCCAAATATTCCTAATTTATTAAAATGTTTTAAATGTAAATATACAACTGAAGTTTCAAAATTGAAATTTAAATGTATTTTATGTAAAAAAGAATTTTCAAGTGAAGCAAAAGTTTATAATCCTTTAGATTTTAAAATAATAAAAATTTCAGTTAAAGATACATTAATAAATAAAAAAAAAGCAATTCCTAATAAAGATAATAATTATGAAATAGAATTTAAATGTAATTGTAAAATTGATTTTAATAAATGTAAATTTTATCATAAAAAAAAT
>JAEEGK010005120.1_pt1 | contig 31745 bp, 25 predicted proteins | sample 8958771 | NCBI WGS metagenome assembly JAEEGK01 (sample SAMN16246547, study PRJNA631951) | gut metagenome | biome: gut microbiome; feature: rumen; material: SC-attached | host: Bos | place: Iran: Karaj | collected 2018-10
GATATCCTTGCTGAAGGCCTTGGAGCCTTCGAGCGCGGCAGCAGCCGCAGTCGGGCCGAAAGCGCGGAGACCGCGGCGGCGGAATTCATCCACCACGCCAGCGACCAGCGGAATTTCGGGACCGATGACCGCGAGGTCAATCTTTTCGGCAACCGCGAGGTCAGCGATCGCCTTCGGGTCGGCCACATCCACCGGCACGCACTTGCCGAGGTTTGCCATGCCCGGGTTGCCCGGAGCGCACACGAGAGTGTCGCACAGCGGCGACTTCTTGACTGCAAGAGCGATGGCATGTTCGCGACCACCGCAACCAACGACGAGAATATTCATAAGCGAGTCCTTTACTGTTACGGGGGATAATGTAGAAAAATAGGGGGAGCAAAGCCTTATAACAGACCTTTTGGCACTGATTTTGGGCGTGGGGAGATTTTCGGGCATTGTTCCGCCAAGTTCAGCAATCGTCTGGCGGACTTTTTTACCTACGGCATAATGTGTTTCGTTCGCCTCCTCCTTCCCCTTGATGTTTTCACGACGGAGTTTGTCATCTGTTTGGGTGATGCGGAACAAGTTCGCTGCAAGTTCGGTGGCCCCCATGTGGTCCAGGATCTGTTCGTTTTTCTTGAGCCCCTTGCGCTTGTGAATATCCTTCATTCCCAACCCGTTGTAAAGTCCCTGGTAACCACGATTCTGGAACACGGCGTAATCTACGGGAGTTCCAACACCGGCAGCCTTTGCAGAACTGGCAAGGAATTTGTTGCGAATGGTCACTTCGTCACGAATCGCCAGGCGTTTTTCGTCTTCCGAAAGCAGTGCCGCAGAGTCCGAAATTTCCTTCTGCCGGGTTTTAACAGCAAAATATGTTTGACCAAAAGCAATCACATCTTTGCGGGGGTCTCCGTTCATCACAATCAGGTAACAAGCGTAACGGGAAAGCTTGATATCGGTGATTTCACGCTGGGCACCTTTAGCGAGGGTTATCATTTTGCCGACGTCGGCAAAATGATCCTCAACATCCAACCCGCTGGCCTCACAGGCGGTTTTTGCACGGACAATCGATTCTTGAAAACGGCGCCACTGGGCATATTCAAGAGCCGTTTGCAGCTCCCTTGCATACCAGAATTCAGTTCCATTTTCGTCGGTGTGCTTGATATTCTCGAACGTCTGCTGAGAATAAGTGACAATTTCTTTTTTAGCCATAGGGCCTCCTGCGTTTATTGTTTCTACTAGGAACGCCCTCGCATTACGGCAAAGCCAGATAAAGCAAAAGCGCATCATTCCTTTCTAGGGAATGACGCGCTGGGATGTAATGTACCTAATATTTGAAAAACTGGCAAGAGGGGCAAGAAAATTTTACATCTGGTTTTACTTTTGATTTGCACTTTATCACGGAAGCGTATAATAATCAAGTATCAGGTCAACCGCACTTGCGTCCTTGAGGATTCGGTTTTCGTAGCGAATTCGTCTGCTTCTTATTTGACCTTTCGCCAGTTTTTCTTTCTGTTTATATTCCTGTTGACGCATAATACTATTCTTAAACGGTTGGTGTTGAACTTCTATCTCGGGCATTGGCTCGGGTTCGTTTAATTTTTCGAAGTCCATGAGATCCAAATACAACGAAATCTCTTGACGTTTTTGTGAAGATAAGCCCATGGCCGTTGCATAGACTTTTGCGTTTCGAATAATCTCAGCACCACGATCAATTCCTATAGATTCCAGATTATCCGGAATGTAAGAGAATCCCATGAAATATACTCGCTCCGCATTTTTCAGGAATCCTTGATACTTTTCTTTTTCGAATTCATCGCGATTCCGGCGCTTTTCCCAAACGGTTTCCATCCTCTTGGCAATTTCTTGATACTTGCCATTTTCTACAGCACCAAAGGGAATTTCCTCAAGAGAGCCGATAAAGCCATTGACATGAAATATTTGCATTTCTTTTATGAAAGCATGAGCGTCAGCATCAGCATATTGCTTGTCCGATGTCAGATACAAGAAGATGCAATATTCCAGAACTCGGTCATAATTAAAGGTAAGAAACACCGTTTGTTTCAGGATTTCTTTCCAATTATCTTGCTGGTCTATCCGAGAAAGCAAATGTTGAATCCAGTCAATGTTGCCAAGCCATTGTTCCTTCTTTTTACCTTCACCACCTCTTACATAAGAGTTTTCCGACTCTTTTTCCGCCATAAGAATTTCACGGGCGATCAATCGCTTACCAAAGTCAGCCTCTTCTGATTTTTCCTGACTGAGGCGGTTCTTTAGAAACTCATCCGTCGAAACCATCATTGAATGGCGAATACTTTGGGCAAAGGGGGCTATAGTTTTACTAATCTTGTTAGAAGCCCTAGTTTCAATATCTAAAACAAGTCCCCGTTTGCCAATATCTCTTAATCTGGAATATTTTTGGTAATTTCCCAAAAATTCTTGGTATAGATCAAATAGGTACGAAGGAGGGCGGAACGATGGACTGTCTACGTTATTATCTCCATAGTCAAAATTTTTCAAATTCTGCATCAGCATAGCGCCCGTAGGGAATCCATACGGGACACTGCAACCGGCTCCTATAATAAAAATATCAGACATCATTTTTTCGCCCTTTAAGTTTTTTTTGACACTTCTACTGCGGATATATGGGAATTCTCGACAATCAGCCCAATTACCTTCTGCTCATTTATACCGCCGCTTATACCGACATCAGACGCTTGAAAAGGGACCAATTAAGATTGCGCACACATGTGTTCACAATCTCAAAATCGTTAAACAAGCTGATCCCCGTATGCAGCCCTATTCTTCCCCTTCTGTTCTTGTTCGACAATTCTTCGCCCAATATTCCAGTTTGTGACTACAATGATTGAACTGACGGCGCTGTTGGCCGCATTCCTGGCGTTCTGGACAAGTTGAGCTATTTCGTCCAAGAACTTGCTTTCGCTTTTAGTCGCAACTTTCAGGTGTTTTACTTTTGGCTCAGTCATTTGTCATATCCCTTTATCAGTATTCACAATCAAATATACATTCTTGCCAAGACATAATTTGACATTTCAAAGTTTTATTTTGGAGGGACAAGAAAAAATTTGCAACTACTTGTACTTGACCTGATTGGTTTTCGAGAGTTCCAGGAAACCTGCGGTTTGGAGGGAGTCTATCAGGCTTTGAATATTTGCGTCGGTCAGCTTTTCTGCAGCGAACCAGTTCTTTAGCGTCTTCTGCAATTTGGCCTTGGTGGTGGGCGGATTCTTTGAAATGCCCTTCAGATTAGCCTTCGCCTTTTCGAGAGCCTTTTGCAAGTCAAACGCTTTTTGTGGCGTGGCCTTCTTCGTGGCCTTCGCCGGTTGCGGAGCGGGCTTCTTAGGTGCAGCGACCTTTTTCGTTTCTTGAGGTTTCGCGATTAGCCCCAGGCGTTTCGCCAGTTCCTCGTACGATTCCACGCGTTCGCAGCGGTCTTCGCCGAACTGCTTTTGCACGTGCAGAACGAGCGGGTCATAGTCATGATCCTTCGAAAGAATCACGCAATGGCTGTTGAACGGTTCGCGGGGCATCACCTGGCCCATGTAAAATGCGATGTAGAAATCAAGCGCATTCTCAGCCTGTTTCTTGGTCCTCTTCTCAGGAATCGTAAGTTCCACAAGTTCAATGCGATCTTCACTCAAAGCGTAGCCGAAATCCTTCAGTTGCGAAAGCGAAAGATTTATCTTATTCGTGGAATTGTGGAACAACACGAACTTCAGCGGAGATCCGTCCGTATTCACGACAAGGTCGGTCAGGCCGTTCAGCCCGACATTTTCGCAGTCCACAAGGACATGGGATATGGGGAATTTAGGGGTGGGCATTTATAGTTCCCTATTCGCTTTTAAGGTATTAATCAGATTTTTTATTTTTTAGCCGGTTTCAAATCTTGAATTTCTTTTGACACATCCATGTGCTTTCTTGCCAAAATCACGGTCAGAAGCACTTGATATGTTTTATCGTACCAAGCTTCCTTTTCCTGCGAAGTCCACGATTTGGCCTTTTCGGGCAAATCGCCCTTACCAGAATTATTGTGCCTTATGTCAATAGCATTTACTAAGAACCTAGAATCACTATACAATGCTGCATACTGCGTTCCTTTAAAATCGTTATTCATAGGTTCCGTGTAATCAGCAAGAGCCACAAGAATTTCACGTTTTCTTGTCAGATTGCCTTTCAACAAAACTCTATTGTATTCAATCATGTTTAGAGCAAGATCTGCCTTATTATCTTCAAGGCATTCAATAGCTGCTGTAGTTGCAGGGTTCTTATCGACAATGATATAGCCTTCTTTTATTTGGGCCCATTCGTGGTTCGTCTTTTCTAGAATCACCTTTATATTTGCAATTATTTGTCGTGCAGTTTCTTTTGCTACTTCATCCTTATCTAAATAAATTTTTGTAGTATCTATCAAATTCAAAAGCACTTCACTATACAAAAATAAATCCTTCCAATCTCTGCCACAAGAAGAAACTTCTGGTATACCCAATTCATTTAAAAGATCCTCAACGGACAAAAATGTTTGTCGAATTTTTACTGGAATTTTATAAAACTCCTTATTAATAATTCGTTTCAACGAATACTTAATTCCATAAACACTCCACTCCTTCAGAAACAACATCGCAAGTCGATCAAACTCATTGGTTGGATTAATATTTCTTTTTCCAAGCATTTCAAAGATATTCATATAACCAATTTACCTATTTTTTGAAACCAACTTAGGAATAAGAATTTTGTCTAAAAGACCAACATTACACCTATTCCGTTTATGATAAGGATAAAAGCCTTCAATAACCCAATGCTCTTTTGTTTCCTTGTCATTTTTACAATCAGGATTTTTTCGATTGGCTAATTTTATCAAATACGATTCCATTTCTTTCACACGCCTGCAAAATTCTTCACCTGCTTTTTCTGTCTTCTTCATATTGGCGTAAATAAACAATATTTTGAAATGATTTCGTTCGTAATCTACTTCATTCCTAAAAAAATCAGTCAACTTATCTAGCTTTTCTTGTTGAAAACATTCTTGATAAAACCCATCTTTTCCAACAGCTTTCCCTACATAAATCGGCTTAGATCCAATAAAAAAGATATAAACACCCCTCTTATATCGGTATTCAAAACCATCTTCACCTTCTCGCCAAAAAGACTGCTTTGCAGCAGTTTTTGGAGTTCTATAATATTTTCTAGCCTTGGCAAGATCAGCACAAAAAGGCGGGGATATTTTAAAATGATATTCCATATTACACCTTTAATTCAAATTCGGTATTGACGGGTCGCATCTTTTGGCGTTCGCATGGGCTAACACACGGCCAACAGCGGTAACTGTGATTGCATGAGGAATCGAATTCCACCAAAGTCTCACTGTTTTGATGGCTTCAAAAGAATCAAGTTTTTCTACAAAAGCATTTTTCACTTTATTCAACAAATCTGGCGACTTGTCATACATTGAAAAAATTTTATGCAAAATCTGTTTTTGCTCATCGGAAAACGGACAAAAGTCCATTCTCCCCTCAGGAACAATAATCCTTGTTTGTACTAAAGAATCTATACCTTTTTCACCAGCTACAGGAATCAAAACATAATCATCTAATAATACATTGGAGATTAAAAAGTTTGTTGATAAGCCACAATCATTTAACATATTGGAGATGTCATTCCATTTATCTCCATTCTTCTTTATCCCGGCAGCCACAAATCCATTTAAATTTTCAGACCAATATTGCTCTAACTTTTTTAATGTTACCATGGAAGATACTCGAACGGCATCCAACACATCAAGCTCTTCTAACCAATCCTTGTTAACAGGTAAATTCGCTAGAGGCAATTTGTTATACAGATTATTCAATATTGAAAGTCCCTGATCTAGGGAGCCAGCCACAGGACTATACTGTGATACTACAAAGAATATAGTCAATCCACTCAAAGCTTCATCAGTAATTTGGTCTACTACTTCGACAGCCCTGTTCAATCCTACTTGATCTTTTCGAGAGTTTTTCTTTTCAATTCGATGAACAAGTAATTCGGAAAGTAAATCATAATCAGATTCTCTGTCTGTGCATGCGGCGGCTTTATTTGCCTTTGTCAAAAAAACCTGAAATGATGGGTCTGCAAAATTTTCTAGAGCACCTTCTATACGATACATTTTAGGCATCAAACGGTCTTCTAATTTATTAACTCGTTCTAAAGCCGTTTTTTCAGCCTCAAAAGTCAAATCACGTTTGGCGACGGCAAACATTTCAGAACATATTTCTCTTGCTCTTTGTTCTGTAATTCCAATTTGATTTATAATGGTGACATTTTGGCCTTGAATTTGTTGTGCATTATCACCCGCTGTTTGCGTTTGATTCGTATCGTTTATCATAATAATCTCTAAAATTATTTAATCCAAATATTATAATCAAAATCACCAAGCCCTATTTTCTTCATATACATTAAAGCAACTAGCATTCCCGCTGGTGTAGGAATCAGACAATCTAATTTTTGGCTTAAGAAATACTCATAAACCTGATATACACAGGAGTAATCAGATTTTACTTTTTCTTTAATACTTTCTCCGGAATTTAAAATTATTGGATATGTGTTTGAAAACACTTCATAAGGTAGAAACTGTCCAGAGGTTTTTGAAACTAGGCCGATTGAATCTAAATATAATCCAACATCTTGCGATAACTGTTTATTCAAATCAATTACATTTATCAATTTCTTATATATTCTATCAATTCCTGAAATATCGAATTTGACTTTGGTAACTATATGAATAATTGTCATCACCTCTATATATTCTTTTGTCAATCTGGGAAGAACAGATAATACTTGTTCCGAAATAAGTTCTAATATTGGTGATGTATCTTTGCAAAGCGTAAGCGTAAAAACATCCAAAAGAGAATCTATATCTATTTTAGTTCCTTTCCGTGCACAAATCTTAATCGTATCGTTTAAAAGAAATTGCGTGTTTGATTCAGCAAATTTTTCGACATTAATATTTTCTTTCTCAGCAATCAAGCGACGTTCTAACTTCGCAAAGCATTCATCAACATTTTTTCTAGCTTCGTCTGCGGCGGATTTAACCAAAGTTGGGTAATTATTTTGAAATAAATCATAAAAAATCTCTTTGACATCCGTGTACTGTAGGCCAATATTAACATCGCCACCAGCTTGAATAGCGGTAGAGTTTTCACCTACTTTTTGCCTTTGTCCATCCATTTTGTATCCCCTATATGTACATCACCACCAGCTTGAATACTGATGCTATCCTTGCCCGATTTCTGAACCTGTGTTGGTTTGTTTCTAAAAAAGAAGCTCTTTATAATTCCCGCGAAAACGGCTATCCCCACTCCTGAAAAAAGCCATTGCTTATTATTTTCAACCCAATTTACTATTTCATTTAATGCATTGTCTTCCATTTTATACCTCCAGTTCGCCGTTCATTAGTTTGGGAAGCAATCGGTCGCGGGATTGCGACAAGTTTTTGATTTGTTTTTGCTTTGTGAAAATCTGATCAAAAATCGGCTTCATCACTTTATGAAATGCTTTAACAGTATCATCACTTGGCATAACAAAAGGCATAGCCTTAACGATTTTTGAATTGATTGCTTTCGAAATAGACGAAGTGCTGCCTAATTCATCGTAATGGAAATTTTTGAGATAGCAATAGGTGTATTCTCTTAAAGAATCGTCGTTTGTGACAAAATGGGCAATAGCCTCATTTGTGCACATTTCTGTTGATGTGATAGAAACTCGTCCGACAGTTAGTTTAAAACTCAACAAGACCGTATTTGCGGGGACAACTTTTACATTGTGACGTTTGATGGCTTCTAATGTCAACCCTTCGGATGTTTCAAATAAAAATGCTGAATCTGCCCCCATATCGGAAATCGAAATCCAAGGTATTCCGTTTCCATCTTCGGTAAACCATTGTTTTTCGGCTCTCGGTGGAGTTTTGCCAATGGTAATATTGAAAAATGAATCTGCTCGGTCTTTCCTCCACCCCTGAGGTATTCCATCAACGATGGGGGTGGTTTCGTTGCCGGGGTAGCGGAGGTCGATGAACCATTGTTTGTAGAGGCGCTGGACAGCTTCTTCGAGGAGTTTGATTTGCTTTTGGTTGTTTTCTATCAGGTCGTCGTAGGCGGAAAGGATGTCGGCAATGCGTTTTTGAGTTTTGAAAGAGGGTATAGAAATCTCTAAATTTTTTATACCGTCTATTGTTACGGCTTTTTGTGCTGTTCCCTTTGCTATTGCATCTATCTTCTTTTGACCTTCATACGAACGAATCCAATAATAAAGAAATCTAACATCAACATCTTCTTTAAAATCCTTCAACCATGTTAGATTTCCATCCGCAAAATAAAATTTATCGTCTTCTTGATATATATAGGGAACACCATATGAGCCACGCGTGGTTATTAACAAATCACCTGGTTCAGGAACTCCATATTGTTTTTTTACGTTTTCATAAAATTCTTCGCGGATATAGTCATAATCTGAGACAAGTTCTCCCCTGACCTTCTGAATAATCTGCTTTGAACAATAAAAAGGAATGCCAGATTCGCTTCTTTCCGATAAATGGAATCTTTTACTCGAAGTAACAGTTGCAATATCGCCTAATTTCACTTTTTCCCAAGACATTAGCGTAGTTCCTCCCTGGATCCTTCGCTTCGCTCAGGATGACACAATCTCTCGTCTTTCGTCTCTCGTCTTTCGTCTAGCTTCACAGTCCCATCTCCTTCATGTTCTTCGAGATGGTTTTCATGAGGGCGTTGCTTTCGTCCTGGAGTTTCAGGAGTTCCTGGTGGATTTCGGTCATGCGTTCGGCAAAATCCACGCCGTCGTCTTCTACGGGGGCGACGCCTACATAGGCGCCGGGGGTCAGGCTGTAGTTCTTTTCGGCGATTTCGGCACGGGTGGCAATCTTGCAGAGCCCAAGGATGTCCTTGTACTTGCCGTCACCGAACTTTTCGTAGAGCCAGTCGGCTTCCTTGGCGACTCCGATGATTTCGTCGAGTTCCGCGAGGCGGGCGTCCCATTCTTCCTGAGTTTTCTTCTTGCTCTTTTTGTCAACGGCTTCTACGGCGGTTTTCGCCTGTGCACGGAGCGTTTCGCGGTGTTCCTTGAGTTCCGCGAATATTTTTGCAATCTTTGCGGACTTGCGGAGAATCTTTTCGAGTTGCTTGTCTTCGGTGGTGTCGGCGTAGGCAAGCAGGGCGTTACGGTATTCCACAAGCAGGCATTCATACTTGTCCGTTTCGCCGCGGTAGAGCCAAACGATGGCGTTCAGGTTCCTGAGTTGCCATTCGTTCCATTCGTTCAGAGTGCGATCTACAACGGTGTAATAGTTGCGGGCATCGATGAATAGGACCTTGTCCTGAATTTTCTTCTTTTTGCCCTTGTCAAAGAACCACAGGGTGCACGGCAGGCTCTTGGTGTAAAAGAAGTTGTTGCCCACGCTTATCATGCAATCCACGTGTCCCGTAGCCACCAGCTTTTCGCGGATGTCCTTGTCCTTGCTCTGGCTATCTGTCGCGGAGGCGGCCATCACAAAGCCCGCGCGGCCGGTTTCGTTCAGGTAACTGTAGAAGTAAGAAATCCACAGGTAGTTTCCGTTGCCGATTTCCTTGTCCTTGTTTACCGCAGGGAGCCCGAAGGGGAGTCGCCCGGCATTCTGGCAGCTTTCCGCTTTTACCTTATCTACATTGAAGGGCGGGTTCGCCATCACGTAATCGCATTCGCCAGCAAGGTTATGCGCATCGTGGTAGAAGGAGTTCGCCTCGTCGCCGGATTTTACGACTCCGGTAAGCCCGTGCACCGCCATGTTCATCTGGCAAAGCTGTGCATTGTATTCCACCTTTTCCTGACCGTAAAAGGTCATGGTTTCGTTGCTTGCCATGCCGGCGGCATTCACAAAGTCGCCCGTCTGCACGAACATTCCGCCCGATCCGCAAGCGGGGTCCAGCAATACGCCATGCGTGGGTTCCAACACATTTACAATCATCTTCACCAGGGATTTTGGCGTAAAGAAAACGCCGTCGTCACTCGCGATGTTCTTGGCAAACTTGCTGAGGAAGTATTCGTAGATGCGGCCCATCACGTCGCCGCCGACATCGTCGAGGGCGTTGTTGTTGAAGGTGCGCAAAAGTTCGGCAAGGAGTTCGTCCTTGAAATCGGTGTAGGTCTTGGGCAATACGCCTTTCAGCTTTTCACTCTGGGCTTCGACAAGTTCCATGGCGTTGTTCACGACTTCGCCAAGGCTGTTGAGCGGCTGGCCGTGCGCGTTCTTGAGTTTTGCCGATGCAATATTTGCTGGCAAGTTTACCAGATAATCAAATTGAGCTTCTTTCGGGAGAAATAAAGCACTCTTGGACGCAAAATCGCTAGGTTCAACAGGAAGCACGCGGCCACCGCGACTCGGGCGGTTTTTGAGAATTTCGGCTTCGACTCTCTTGAAGCGGCCATAGGCGTAACGCAGAAACAAAAGCCCCAAAACAGGCATGCAATACTGATTCGACGTCAACTTGGAATCGGCACGGAGCAAGTCCGCAGATTCCCACAAATCGGCTTCAAGTTTCTTTAAACTCTTGTTATCCATTTTGGTCCTTGCCAGTTTCTTGATTGAGCATGTATTTCCCTTTGCCATTTCCTTGCACGGGCTTTATAACGCCCAAACTAAACATTTTCTTTATAATTCCGATTGCGGCAGTTTTGCTAACCTTAAGGGAATTGGCAACATACTTGGCTCCAAAAACCTGTTGCAACCCAACTTCGGTAATCATTGCCTTCATGTGCCTTTTCATCGTTATATTGTACGTTGAAGCGTCTACCATTTTTTCAAAGTTAAGTTTTTGCGGGTCAAAGTCAACTTTTTTCGGAGAAAAGTCGCTCTTTTTAGGATTAAAGTCAACCTTTTCCGAAGCAAAGTCAGCTTTTTTTAAAACATAACCCGAATTTCGAATAATGGCTTTCAAAATAAAGGAGTCCTGTTTGTATTCCGGCTTGGGCAGCCCCTGCGCTTCCATTTCCCGGCACATACGGTCCACACCTTCGCCGAAATCCTTCACGTACTTGTAATCTTTCAAGTATTCCGCAATATGGGAATTGCGGGCAAAGTGGGAATTACGAATCTTGTTGATTTTCACCTGACTGGGCAAATTCCCCGGAGATTCAACTACCAAATGGTCATCGAACATCTTGATTTGGATTTCGGTTCCGCGAATGGAATAATCCCTATGGGTTACCGCATTTACGACCAGTTCTGTACGCACAAATTCCGGATATTCAAGTTCGGTGGTAAAGATTCCGCCCGCAGTCAAATAAGTGCGTTCCTTGATTTGCGTTTGGATGTAGGCGACCGCCTGGCGAATCTGCTCAAGAATGCGACCTTCAAAAGTCACATCCTTGATAACGTTCATCTCGGCACCGAATTTTTCTTCTGTACCTTCGTAACGGATAAACCTGACTCGGGCTCTCGGGAAAAACGATTGCGGTTTCTTGCCGAACAGCAATATGGCTGCAACGCTGAGTTGCAATTCCCCCTCTTTCTCTTTTGCGAAGTTCTTATTCTGTAGCAAATATTCTCGCGGAGATTTGGAATATCCGATTAAGCTCAAGTATTCTTTAAGATAAGATTCCTCTATATCCTCGTAGCTGGAATCTGGAACAAGAAAATCTTCAAAGGAACGTAATCCTTTATCAAGGGTAAGTGTCAAACGATCATCGTACGAAAGGACTTTGGATTTGTCCCCCACACGCAAGTAAACATCGTGTGCTTGATTTTCGTGCACAAAGGGACTCGCTTCTATGTGGAATACCAGCACATGGTTTGGCTTGCCATTGGCATCAACACATTCAACAAGTTCATGAGCAAAAGGAACCGTCGGTGAACAAAAATCCATCGGAACTCGCAAAAGTTCATTGACATCTTTTTCTCGATGGTCAACACCTTCAATGCGACGCGTCTTATCCGAAATGCCAACGACGATAATTCCGCCATCTGCGTTCGCAAAAGCACACACATGGCTAGAGAAATCCTTCGGAGCAATATTGATGCTCTTTCGATCGAATGTCTGGGATTCTTCCATGGCCAGAATATCTTCTATACGCACTGGGCCTCCAGATTTATGCTACTCTATAATGGGTGTAAACGTATTCGTAAACGCGGGCGCGATACATGTTGATGGCCACGTCGTCGTAACTTTCGGGCAACTCTTTCCAGAGCGTGTCGCGAATGAGGGTATCCACCGCGGCCTTGGTTTCTTGCTTGTCGGTCCAGTGGTCCAGACTCCCAATTTTCGCCTTTATCTTTTCGAGCAATTCTACGGCAACAGATTTTAACTTCTTGATGTCCTGCTTGCTCAAGTTATCCTTGAAAAGCAAGTCATACATGGAGAGTTCTTCGTCGTTCTTGAAACCTTCACGAACAAAGCGCTGCTGCTCGGAATCCATGGACGATGCCAAATCCATCAAGTCCATAAAGGTCTTTTCGATGGTCGCACGGTCCTGTTCGCTATTGTAGGCGTTGATGATTTCTTGGTAACGCTCGTAGAAATTGATTCTGCCAGCGTTGGTCGCCAACAGCAAAGAGAGCCGCTCTTTTACTAGTTCTTCCAAATCGCGGAGCAAAAGGTTTTTGCGCTTTGCCTTGGCGAATTCACGGCCGAGCAATTCAAAGTCAATCTTGCTGATGTCAAACTGCTTGGGGGCTTTTTTATCGCCAATGTCCATCTGAACGTATTCGTTCACAATCTTGTTCAGTTCCACCATCAAATCCACATTGGTCACATGACGGCGTTTTGCCTTCAGGTTGCGGGCGACCGCGTCAATCGCGTTTATCTTGTCGCGATTTTCGGCTGTGATATCTTCGCGGTTCGTGTATTTCACCAGGCGAGAAAGTTCGGTGGCGTATGTGGAGAAGGTCTTCTTGTTTTCAGCCGAAGAACAGACTGCATTTGCTGTGTCTTGAATCGCGGCAATCTTATCAAAGCCCTTGGATTCAACAACCTTTGAAAGTTTCGCTCCGACTCCGCTTAAGAACGCTTCCGCTTTTGCAATAATTTCGATAATGCGATTCAGCAATTCCGATTTATCGATTGTCGGGTCGGCACGCCCGCCGCTTACATTATTCGTATAATCGGCGAGAGCCTTGCGCAACGCCTTCACGATGCCCGCATAATCTACAATCAGGCCATTGCTCTTGCCTTCGTTTACGCGGTTCGCACGTGCAATCGTCTGCATAAGCGTGTGAGCCTTCAACAATTTATCCAAGTAAAGGCAACTGAGGCACTTGACATCGAAACCGGTGAGCCACATGGCACAAACAAACACAACGCGGAATTTATTTTTGGGGTCCTTGAATTCCTTGTCTAGCTCCCGCTTTTCCATCTTGGTGCGGTGCGGAGTAATGTCCAAGCCCCACTTGGCAAAAGTCTGTTGCTCGTTCTGTTCCTGGCTTACGACGACCGCCATTTCCGTTTCGCGCATCCACTGGATTTTGCGCTCCAGTTCCTGGGCTTCTTGCTGGGTTGCAGTTTTCAACTGCTTTTCGAGAGCTACGATTTCTTCGGCCCAATATTCCTGCACATAATTGTACATACGGACGCAAGTCACCTTGTTCAGGCAAACAAACATCGCCTTGCCGCTAGTCCAAAGGTCTGAATAATGATGTGCAAAATCTTTTGCAACCAGACGCAATCGCGGTTCTGCCGTAAGCAGGTGGTATTCCTTGGCAAAATCCTTTTCCAGTTTTTCTTGCTGTTCCGGGTCAAGGTCTGCGGCTTCAATCGCATTGAGAATCTTGTCTGTAATTTCAGGATTCTTGAGTTCCTTGATTTTGTCGGCGCGATTTTCGTAATAGAGCGGAACAGTTGCACCATCTTCTACAGCGCGCTTGAAATCGTAAATAGAAATGTAGCCGCCGAAAGTTCTTTCGGTGATGTTGTCATCTTTCAAAAGCGGAGTGCCCGTAAAGCCGATACGCGAAGCCGTCGGGAGCAAGGCGCACATGTTATCTGCAAAAATTCCATTCTGGCTGCGGTGTGCTTCGTCGGACATCACCAAAATATCGTGATCCGGATAAATCGGGGACAAATCTTTCTTGTTGAACTTTTGAATCAGCGTGAAGATGAAACTCGGGTTGCCCTTGAGTTTTGCGACAAGGTCGTTCCCGCTCGTGGCAATGAACTTGGACGCTTTTACCTTGCCGAGCATTCCACAGTTTTCAAACGTATCGCTAATTTGTTTGTTCAGTTCGTCACGGTCTGTGAGGATGACGATTGTGGGCGAACCTTTTGCACATCGACGAATTTTCTGTGACAAGAAAAGCATGGAATAGCTCTTGCCACTCCCCTGCGTATGCCAAAAAACGCCCAACTTGCCATTGCGAAGTTTGCGCTCTTCGTACGCCTTGAACGCCTCGTTTACACCAAGATACTGGTGGTTGCGGGCGAGAATCTTGACCGTATTTCCATCGGAATGATCGTAAAGAATAAAGTTCGACAAAAGATCAAGGAACGTTTCTTTTTTGCAAATTCCGCGAAGCATCGTCTGGAGCGCGACGGAACCTGCATCCGATTCCTTGAGGCGTTTCCACTCGTGGAAAAAATCATACTTGCTGCCAAGCGTTCCGACTTTCGCTTCTACCCCATTAGAAAGCATCAAAAACGCATTGTAATAGAAAAGTTGCGGAATCGTCGAAAGGTAATCCGTGTAGTTATCGTCGTAGGCGTTTTGTACCGCAACATCGTTACGCTTGAGTTCCACAAACAAAAGCGGAATGCCGTTTACAAAGCCCACAATATCGGTACGGCGGCGATAAATTTCGCCGTGAATTTTCATCTCCTTGACGGCGAGAAAATCGTTGTTCTCCGGGTTCGAAAAATCAATGACGAGAGCCCGCTTGACATCCGAAGTTCCATCAGGTTTCTTGTAAGAGACCGGAATGCCATCGCGAATAAAGCCGTACTTTTCTTCGTTGATTTGGAGCAGCGAAGATGTGCTAAGCGTTGCCGTAAACTTTTGAGCGGCTTCGTCAATTTGCGAGGGCGTTATCCACGGATTCAATTTTTGAAGTGCTTCGCGAAAATACCGCTGTAGCAAAACTTCTCTGTAAGTTGCGCGTCCAAATGTTCCGTTTTCACCTAATTTTTCATCATTATACGCAAAAACAACGCGCCAGCCCAGCTCGTGCTGGAGCAGGTCGCCGGCGCTTTCCTGAACAAGTATGTTTTCGCTGTATTCGTAGGACATAAAATAAGGACTCTTTCTGAGTAAATATAACCAAAATAGGGTGTCAAAGGACCGAAAATCGTTGCAAAATGTAAAATTTCGCCAAAACAAGCCATTTTCTTTTATTTTGTATATATTTGGCACGTAGTGTTTATGGACGCATAGCTAAAGAACACCCCCTTTAGGCGTGCGGGCTTTATTTTGGGGATAGAGAATTATTATGATATTCATTCCAACATCTGTAGAAATTCCTTTTGAAAAAAAACATCATATAACGCGGGAAGACGCCGATAAAATTGTAAAGCTTATTGGAAAGATTGCCCAAAAGAACCAATATGATTTTCCGCAAATGAGTGCAGATGATTTATTTGCAGATCCAACAGGAAAACTAATTTGGTTTGATAATTTAGCTTCAAAAAAAATTTTTGAAGCTAAAATCAAGGCTTCCCTGAGCAATGTTTGGTCTTATAAAAAAACATCACGAATACTTGAATTTATAAGAGATGACAGAATTTCTTTGTCTGCTTTATGCGCAAATGAAGATAATGATTATTCAGAGTACTCGGAATGCATCTTGCATTTGGGACAATATAAAATGCTTTGTCCAGACAAATATGGCTATCCACCAATAAAAAAAGACAAAGAAAATATTTTTATTTTTTGCACTACAAACACACCCAATTCAGAACAACATTGGAATGATTATGCAAATAAATCAACGGGCGCTCGCATAAACATTGAATTTAATTTTTCAGGGTTTGAAAACCTGTTAAAAACAGGAACACTGCCGCCTTATGCGTATTTTTCCTTGGTATATGGGAAAGTATATTACGACAGTGGTTACGATTTTGATTTCTTCAAAGAAGTAACAGAAAGAATTCAATCAACCTTTGGTAAATCCTTAACATTCCAAGGGTCAAAGAAAATGGCAATGTTGTATAAACGAAAAAAATATGAATGGGAAAATGAGTCTCGTCTTGCTATAGATTTGAGTCCTTCTTTTATGGATGGTAATGCAAGAGATTATTTCTTAAAAGACCTAAAAGACTTTTTTGAATTAGATGAAGAAAAGCATATTTTATTCGCTAAGAACCATAATCCACTTTTCTCTTGGAAAATAAAAAATGTTTGTACAGGAAGTAACATAAGCGAACAAGACAAAGAAGATTTACAAAAAAGTTGCGCGGAGAAGGGCATTCCTTTGACTTTCTGCTAGATTATTTCATTTTTCAAACTTTATCATTTTTTTACAATGGGCCGAACGTCTTCACGCTTGGCCTTCTTTTTAAATATGGTTGTTTCAAATCTAATACTTCTCCACTCAATATTATTTAGACATCAACATAGACAAAGAAATCGGCAATGATTTTCTGCCGATTTTCGTGAACAGAATTGTCTATTGCGGGCACACAGCCAGCCAAAACGATTTCTTAATAAACAATTGAAATATTCGATTGTTTTATATCTACATGCGACAACTCTTCATACTGAGAAAGGAACATTCCTAAAGATTTCTTGGAATGAATAAAATATTCAGATTTTGGCAGAGTCACTGTTTTTAAAACACTTAAATCAACTGGTATTTTCAAAAAGGGAACCAATCCAAAAGCACTTTCTTTAAAATCAATACCAGAACCATAATCCATTGCAATAACACGCCACTCTTCTTCTTCTTTCCAACAGTCTTCTTTAAAGCACAGAATCATTTGAATCAAACCTATAGTAAAGCCTCGTGCATTCTTTTCAAAATAAGCCGGATCATGAATAAAATCCTCTAAATATTTTTCAAACACCAGACAACATTTATTCATATAAGCATTCACTAACGTTCTTTGCTTATCTTGATCATAGACGACTTTTCGCAAAATGCACGTTTGATTATGAGCCTTTACTGACATTTCTAAAGCATCTTTAGAAAAACCCATACACACCGATCTATACCTATTTCCGTAACCCCGCCACTGGCTCAACAAGTCTTCTCTAGCAGAGAAACTTCTTGTATAAACATTAACTTTAGGGAAAGGCAATATCTTCCATTCTCTACAATCTTCGTTGATATACCGAAAACGTTCTAAAAAACTTTTTGTAAACGAACCTCTATACTTGTCATAATGATTTTTAGCAAATTCAATAGCATATCCTAAGCCATGATCAAATTCATTGCGATCATTCAAATATCTGTAGTGATTTGCATGAAACTCGGTATTTTTTACAAATCCCTGCAAGGCTCTTATATCAGAATATTGATATAACATTTTAGAATCATCAGGACGATCCAAATTTTCATGGAGGAAACGCCTTATTGCTGCACAATCTTTCTCTGATTTTTTTAACATAGGAAAACGCCTTTATAAAATATCACTTTTTTCTTATTTCAAAAATTTTGACAACAAATTAATAAACAATCGAAATATCAGATTCAACAATTGGCGGGAGGTATTCATATCCCTTTTGATTAAGGAACATTTCTAAAGATTTTTTAAATCGAATAAAATTTTCTGATTTTGGGAGGATTACTTTTTTCATTGCCATAATAGCACAATTATTAATAAAAATCGGAATTTTTATATACGGAACCAACCCATAATTATTTTCTTTAAAAAAGACCCGCAAATCATCGCCACTAACCGAATCAAACGGCAACGTTATAATTCTCCACTCATCTTCTTCTTCCCAACATTTCTCTTTAAAACATAATGCAGCAACAATCAATCCTGTATATATGTGTCGTTTAACTTCAAGCAAAGCCTCCTTATCTCTTTCAAAAAAATCAGCATTTTCTTCCAATATAAAACTCGCTTCTCTCATATATGAGTCAATTATATCCTTTTGCTGTTCTGGTTCATAAATAATCTTTCTTAAAAAGAAAGTATGCTTTCCATCTATTACATCACATGCCAATTGATTCCTATCAAAGCCAATGCACACTGATCTGTACTTTTTCCCATATCCCCGCCATTGGCTCAACAAATCCCCCTTTGACGTCAAGCTTATAGAATAAATATCTGTTAAATGGAACGGCAACATATTATTCAAATGGGAATTTTGGCACATATCAATTATTTCGTCAAAAAAAACATTCGTACACAATTCATGGAATTCACTTCGATGCTCTTCTATATATTGAACAGACAAATTTATACCAAAATCAAGTTCTTTTTTATCATTAAGATACCTAAAATGCGTTGCCCACAAAACATTATTTTCAGCAATTCCTTGCAATGCTGTAATATCAGTATATTGGTACAACACCGAAGGAATTTTTCCTACATCACCCAGTCTTCCATTCAGAACGTTATTCAACTTTGAGCAAAAATCTTCTACACATTCATTATCATCCATAAATTTTCCTTTATTACTTAATCGAAAAAAAGATTATATAAATAACCTTATTATAATAACTTTTAACAACTCAAACGAAATATAATTCCTTTTTACCATTTTGCTTGGTTATTTTTTTATTACTTTATTATAGATACAAGACATATTTAAAAGATTTCAATGAATCGTACCGAATAAGAGCATCAAAAAAATCATTCACAAGACCTAACTAAAATTTCCTAAAGCTATCGCAGATAATGGCACGTGCACCAAACTTTTCGAGGCGCGCAGGGGCCAAAAGAAGAGCGAGGTGGCGCGCCGCGCAAACATCACCCCGCAAGCATACCAGCGCTTCGAAACCCCGATCGAGACACTCTACAAGCTGGCGCATGCCCTCGGCAAACAGCTCGTAATCGAGTTCGTGTAATTTTTATATATTACCTCTAGCACCAGAAAAGGTGGTATTAAGGATCGTTTCCGCATTAAGGCGGGACGGTCCTTTTTTTATGCAAAAGGGGCCGAAAATGAAGAAAGATGTTTCTGCCAGTACGGCAGACAGGAATGAAATAGTCATTTATCAGCCAGAGGGTGGAGAATTCCACATCGAAGTGCGGGTTGAAAACGAGAGTGTTTGGCTTTCACAGGCGCAAATGGCGGAGCTGTTTCATGCCACAAAGCAAAATATTAGTCTCCATGTCGCAAAAATTTTCTAAGAAGGTGAATTGGACCCAAAAGTGGTTGTCAAAGAATATTTGACAACCACTTCACATGGGGCAATTTGCGGAAAAACACAGATACATGCGGTGAAAAATTACAACCTTGATGTCATCATTTCTGTAGGTTACCGTATAAAATCAATCCAGGGAACCCGCTTTCGCCAATGGGCAAACCTAAGCAAAATGTTGACATTCGCCTTAGCGCCGTTGAGCAAAGGGTGGATTTTTTCGTAAACACAGCCCACTCAGCCCAAAATCAGAGAATCGAGCAATTATCTAATGATGTCCAAAAGGTCATGGCGAATTTCGTCGACCCATCGACTTTCAAGCACTTCCTGATTCTCAACGGGCAACGGTTAGAGGCCGATGTTGCCTACACGCAGATTTACGGCATGGCGAAGGGAGTCTCTATCAAGATTTTCAGCGAACAGCACGGGAAACATGTTCCACGACAGGTACATTTACCTGGATTTCGGGACCGACAGCGAGAAGCTTTTCCATTGCGGGGCGTCCTCAAAAGATGCGGGCAACAAGATCACAACCATCATGCAGCTGGAAGATATCGTTGTGTATCGCCCACTGTTCGAGAGACTGCTGCGAGAGGGGGAATGATCACCGCTTTTACTTCTTCTCCATCGAAACCCACGTGTGGCCATTCTCGAAGCGTTCCGTATGGAAAGTGCGGAAGCCTTCGCGCTCGTAGAACGAAACGATACGTCGGACTTCGCCACAGGTGAACAGCCATGCACGATTGTGGGGCAACCGCTTTTGGATTTCGCGAAACAGGATTTTCCCGTATCCCCTGCCCTGGCATTCCGGTAGCACCATCAGGCGGCCGATATACAGCGCACCATCTTCGACACGACCGCGAACCGAGCCGACAATTTTGCCTTCGTCGGAAAGCATTTTAAGCGTCATGTATTTCGGAAAATCTTCAAGAGCCTGCTCCAGCGATTCTTTCAAGCCGGGAGCATCGAGCCAATCCACTTCCGCGGCAATGGCGAAGAACGCCTTGTCGTGCAATTCCATCAATTCCGGGACATCTTCAATTGTCGCAATTTCAATTTTCATGTGACGAATATCTATTTAATCGGTTTCCCTTTAAATTTCTTTTTTCCAAAATTGTCGAATTTTATTTATCGCGATTAGCACGCTTAGCCAGTCCAGTCAAATCAACTTTGTATGTTCCCAAATCAATTTTTTCGTTATTTAGGAACATCAGCATGTAGATGGGGCAATACAAGACTTTTTCCTTGACGCAAACATTATCGTTACAGAAAACAATCGCCTGTTGAATAGCGTAATTAGTCGTTTCCAGAATATTTTTCAAGGCATTGTGCCGTTTGTAATCTTTGCCCGACTTGATTTCTATGGGGAGCACCAACCCATTCCGTTCAATGACAAAATCCAGCTCACCCTGTTTTTTGCTGTTGAAATAGTAAAGGTCGAACCCATGCGCCTTTAGTTCCATTGCAGCCACATTCTCATAAACGGAACCGAAATTGACGGCATTTTCACCATTCAAGATTTTTAGTTGTATTCCGTTTGCGTATTGACAGGTAAGGAGCCCGACATCGTTCAAGAACAGTTTAAACAAGTTGCGCGAACGCGAAAGGAGCAAGGGAATTTTGGGCTCATCTACGTTGTAAACGGGGAGAGCCACTCCCGCTTCTTTTAACCAAATAAAGGAATTTTCATGACGAGAAAATTTGATATTCTCGTTCAATTTTTTTAAAATGAATCTCTTGTTCTGGTTATTCAGTTCTGGCGGAATCAGATCGAAAATTTCGTTCAGATAAAGTTTATTTTCCGGGTCGTACTTGGCAATATCCTTCTTGTACAACTCAATGATGCCTTGCTGAATTTCCAATATGTTCTGGATGTTGTTCGATTCCAAATACTCCGCAACTGCAGCGGGCATGCCGCCAACAACCATGTACAGGCGGAAAATCTCCATCATTTTTTCGTGGATTACCGAATCAACTTTCACTTTGTTCTCAAAAGCGGCACGCACTGAATCCAGAACCTCGACCTGAACGCCCACCGCCCTCGAAAATTCTTCAAAATCCAGAGGGAACATTTCCTTGATGGTTAAAAAACCGACAGGAAGGGAACGGATATCTTTGAGTTCAACACCAAGAAGCGATCCGCTCAGAATATAACGGTAAGACCCGTCCTCAACCAGAAACTTGATCGCGGTAACCGCATCGGGGCATTCCTGGATCTCGTCCAAGAAAATCAGCGTTTCACCCTTGACCAATTTTGTCTCGGCGTAGGCCGACAAGCGCAAAAGGATGTTCGAGCTATCGGCACCTTCGAATACGGACTTGGCCGCCGGAGATTCAAGAAAGTTGATTTCTACAAAATGCTTGAAATGCGTCCTTCCGAACTCTCGAATGGAACTGGTCTTGCCAATTTGCCTTGCGCCAGTGACAAGCAATGCGTTCTTGTGCTTGGCATAGAAATCAGCCAAATAGTTGTCGATTTTACGTTGAATCATCAGTTTTTCCGATTTTCCAACCTTAAAATAACTAATTTTGTCCGTTTTTCCAACTATTTTTGCAATATTTTCGCCCGTTTTTCCATTTTTCGCAAATTTTTCAGCAAAAATCCCCAAATTGCCGTTTTTTTGTTCCTTGAATTTTCTCGAACGCCTTGATTTCTATTTTCCAAAATTTATTAAAATTGAAATACATTTACCGGGGGGCAAAATGTCAAAGTGCCCATTACTAACAATTATAAAAATTAAGGATAAATGGCATGGCAAAGAAGCGTAAGACTCTCCCAGAAGATTTTCAGGAAATTATCGACAGCGGCGATATGGACAAATTCAAGGCGGTATTCGACAAATGCGAGGTATCCGCCACAGCACGCAGCAGAACGACAGAAAACGCGTTTTCGTTCAAAGGTCTAACTGAGGAGCACGTCTCATTCCTTGCCGAGAATGGCATCGATTTGAATGCGGATTGTGGCTGGGGCGAAACGCCAACGGCGAAACTTGCTGGCAACATCAATCTACTGAAATGCCTGATTGAGCATGGGGCCGATATCAACTTTGCGGCCGATGCACGTACCGGGAACGCGCTCTTTGCCAACGCCAGCAAACACAAGGCTCAGGCGGTAGAAAATCTTCTCGCCTGCGGTGCGGATCCCGAATCCTGCGGCGGTTGGGATAAATTTACAGCTCTTGACGAATCACTCCGCTCATGCAACAACGCGAACATCGTCAGCATGGAGCGCATCGCCAAAGCTCTGCTTGCCGCTGGCGCAAGGACTTCCGATAAGACCAAAAGCTATGTCACGAAAATTGGCGAGAGTTTTGAATTTTTCCGTTCGAAATTTGCACGTGATCGGGTGGAAGAATTCAGCAACGCTCTTGATGAGCTGTACAGAATTTTTGATGTGACGCCCGTGCCGAGGCGAGAACTCCTCAACGAGAAAAAGCCGATAACCGTGAAAAGCTCGACTTGGCAAAAACAGTTTGAAGAACTTTGGGAAATGCTTGTCCCCGGCAGCGGCCACGCAGGCACGGTGCAGGGCGAAGTCATACGCGCAATAGGGCGTATCACGAACGAGATTCTCGATAACGGCGGAGTCAACTGGGACGATGATTACAGGAAAATGGCATCCTCGCTGCCAGCGTATTTCAAAACGGCCAACGGAAACACCTCAGAGAAAGCTAGCACTCTCGCAAAAACGATAAGCAACGGGAGCGATAAGGAAACGCTCTATCAGCTGACCGAGTTGGCAGTAAAATGGGTGCTCGAAAACAACGAGCCTATCGCTCTTGAAAAAGTGGAATACAGCCGCTGATAAAGGGCGATTCTTTTTTAGATACTTTGTCCTAACTCAAATGCTTTTTGCAATGAATCGCCGTTTTTGACATCGCCTTTGTCTTTTGCGCCACGCACAAGCACGCGGCCAACATCTTCCATCTTGAAGAACTTGAGGCAGAGTTCGTACTGCACGAGAATGCTGTCGAACAGTTCCGGGAGCGAGGCGGCACCCACTAAAAGCAAAGCCATCTTGTGGATGTGAAACGTGTCGCGGATCGGATTGTGGAATCGGTCGATGACTGTTTTAAGCTGGGCGCTCAAGCCATAGAAATACACCGGCGAGGCGATGACGAGCATTTCGGCCTTGGCCATTTTTTCATAGACGATTTGCATATCGTCTTTCTGGCAGCAAGCATGGTCTTCGCGGCGGAAACACGCATTGCAGCCCATGCAGGGATTGATTTTGTAATCGTGAACAGAAACCACTTCGACATGGTGCTTTGGCGAAGCCCCCTTGACGAAAGCATCCACCAACAAATCAGTATTGCCACCCTTGCGCGGGCTCCCTGAAAGAACAAGAATATTCATGCGACTCCCATAAAACGATATAGTCTCATCATAATTTACTAAATGCAAACGAAACAGAGCTTTATGAAAATAAACTGCATCGTTTTTTACAACGAAATGATTGTATATTTTGAGACAAAGTTTAATTACTACCAATTAAGGGTAAAAAAATGGATGAGATTGCAGCAACAGTGGACGAAGTGACAAACGTAGAACTCGCCACAAGAAAGAGACGTTTTTTCGCATTCCTGATAGACTCCATCATCATTGCTTTGGCGGGGAATTTATCGGGACTGTTTTTCGGTGACTTTTATGCGCAGCTTGGCAATTCCGGTTTACTCATCGGAGCCATTACTGTTCTTCTGTATTTCGGGATTTGCAACAGCAAGATTACAAACGGTCAAACTCTCGGAAAAAAACTTTTAAAGATTCGCGTAGTCAACAGGAACTCCGAAGCCATTTCTGTTCCCAAAAGTTTCTTGAGAGCATTATGTTTCGCCATTTTCATGCTCATAAACGGTTCGTCCATTGCAAATTCTGTTCCCATCCCGTTAGTTATTATTCTTGGCACCTTGACTTTTTCAATTTTGATTCTTGAAATTTACTTTGTCATTGTCAATAGAAACACATTGCAATCCTTGCACGATTTGTTGACTGATTCCTTCGTCGTGTCTGCAAAGAGCGAAGGCCAAATTTCTTATACGAACAACAAGTCGTTCCTCTATGGTGCGGCCATAATTCCCGTCATTCTCCTGATTATTTTCTCAGGCATAAATTTATTTGCAAAGAACACTTATGTTGCCGACATGGTAAAAACCATCGATGTCATCAACAAGGAACTCCCGGTTTACAACACCTCGATGTACAGGCATTCAGAAACTACAACCGCTTTATCCGGCGAATCTTCTACAACCAAATACATTAACGTTTCGACAATCAAGAAAAACAAGAACGAAGACAACGAAGCGCTGGCAATAAAAATTGCAAAGATTGTTTTCGATTCTAAATTCACGTTCAACGAAGGCGAGAGTCTTTGCATTACCATCGTAGAGGGTTACGACATCGGCATTGCAAACAACTACACGTCAAAGAACATCAACGGAACTCTTGAAGAATGGAAAAAGGTCATCCCCTTCGCTGACTTAGCAGGCAAACAAACTCAGGAAAAGCTGAAAGTTGACAAGGAGTACGAATTCTTGTGGAGAGCTATCGCCAGATCCCAACACATCGTTTCGGGCGTTCTCCACGTCGATACGAACAAAATCAACAAAATCAAGCAGAAAGCAACAGAACGTATCGAAATCAACTTCGTCATTGACTCCGTTTATAAAGGAGACATCACCGCAAAAGAAATCGTCATCAGAAAAACAATCTGCGCGGGCCAAGAAACTGGCACCCACTGCTATGATTCAAGCTTGTTCAAATACAACAATCAAAGAATCATTGCGCCCATAAACGAAAGCGCTTCCGATACAAGCAAGTATGCATTTACGGGCAGCAACGCCAAGTCTATTTTATTAGAAACCGAAGAGAACAAAGCAAAGATTATAAGTGAAATCGCCAAGCAAAAAGATATCATTGACAATAAGCAATACAGCCCCGTTTGCAAAGTCGCAAGGCATTTTTCGGAAGTCAAAACAATCATTGAAAACATGCTAGTCGATTCAACCGCAAAACAGGCCTATGAAAGCCTTGAGAAATTGGGAAAATCCTCCGTTGCCGCCATGATTTGCCTAATGGACGACCGAAGGGATCTCGCAGTTCCTCTCATTACGCTTGAATATCCCCCTGCAAGCAAAAAAATGAGTCAACACACTCCAAAGCAAGTTGTCGATGTTCTTGCCATATTCCTAAGACAGTTCGCCGGGAACGATTTCGGCTACATTTACAATGGTGCAAGCGAAAAACAAAGAGCCAACACGGTCAACGGTTGGCGCGTATTCTTGTGGCGCATTGCCCATTAATTATAATTTCTAGAATCTTCTCGAACGCTTGCAGTACGCTTCGTATTCTTCGCCGAAGTCGCGGCGAAGGCGGCGTTCTTCGCTGAGCACCTGCACCATCATGATAGCAAAGAAGGCCACGAGCACGACGGCCGCTTGCCAGTGCCACAGCCATACGGCAGCGCCAGCGAGATAAACAAGCGTTCCAGTCAGCATGGGATTGCGGTTTATTTTGTACGGGCCTTCGACCATCAGATGTTGCGTACGCGGGGCCACTTCGTGACCGAAAGCATCCATCGGGTTCCCCTTGCCGCGATTGCGCATATAGACAATGGTATAAACACTGAGCACGAGGCCGCAAAGCATCAACACCGCAGCGCCAATGCCCCGAGCGACACCGACCGGCAAAAGCGCCGGCATGCCGGACGCGAGCCACATGATTGTCGGAATCAAGCAGACAAAGAGAATGCCGCCCAAAAGGTAACCAAAGAAGTCTCTTATATGTTTCATTTTTATATCTTCCTTAATCCTTGTTCAAAATAAGAATGAAGTTTTGCTTTCTATATTCCAAATGCGTTCACTAAAAGCATTACCAAAATAGACTTTTACACCTAAAGCTGCTTGAACGTGTTTTGTAAATAAATAACTTGTACCAAAATACTGAGCAACTATGTAGGGAAAATCAAAAGCTAAAGAGCAATCCGTGGATCCATCCTCATAACACTTTATCTCGCCATAGAGCCAAGGGGAAAAAGCCGATAGTGAATAGGATAGTGATAAATTTTTTGTTGGGAAAAAGTTTATGTATGCTCCAAAATTACCATTAAGTTTCCATTCGGAACAATCATCGCAATATACGCTATCAATCCATGTCGAATTCCCCCCTGCCATATTCCCCAGTTCCATATAGTTAATTTGTTTCACGGAGTAGTTGACATGTGCATATCCAAATGAAACAAAACCGCCAATCTCAAAATAATCGCTATTAAAACCTATAGAAGAACGTATGCTAGGATAGGGATTAAAGGCACCACCAAGTCCAATAAGTATCCGTTTTACATTAAGAAAATAATCTATCGATCCTATTACCGGAAACGTCTTGAAATTATAGCTAAGGTCGGCTCTTATATTCGTGTCTTTAGGACATTCTGAGCAATCTACATACAAATGACTATTTTGTGTTTTTTCATATCTGTTTTCTATTCCATGTAATTGCAAATGCCTGTCGCTATAATTACGAATGGAAATGTTCGCCTTCCAGACACTAGTTGTATCATTTCCTTTGGGGTACGCAATTCCAGTAAAAGTTTCGGGTACAAAAGCCTCAAATGTCCCCTTCTCAATATAACTATAACTGCACCCCGTAAAAAGGAGCGACAAAAAAACGAGAAAAAAGAACCTTTTGAACGTCGATGATTTCATTCTCTATAAAATAGTTTATTAAAAAATTAGACAATTTCAGTACCAATGCCGTTCTTGCCGAAAAATTTCCGCCATGAATAATGGTATTTAGCGACTCGGCCTACAGCTTTTTAGAGAAATTTCAATTATATTCACCATAAACAGAGAAGGAAAAATGAAACTTTTTGGTTTGTTAGGTGTATTGGCTGTTGCGATAGGGTTCGTCGCTTGCGGTGACGACGGGAGCAGTGCTTCTGCCGAAGATGATTCAAGTTCCTCGCGTTCCCTCAGCAGTGAATCAGGAGATTTCGGCTCAGGGGCCGGAACGACGCATTCATCAAGAGCCGGAATGACGTCTTCGAGCAGTTCATCACGGATTGCCGCGAACTCATCTAGTTCAACTGCGACACCACTTACTTCGACTTCTCTCAGTACAAGCAGTTCAAGCCGCAATGACGTGAAGTCCAGTTCGTCACGGGCCCTATCGTCTGCCGACACAGGCTCCGCAGCGATTCCCGACACTACAAAAATCACTTACAAACTCAAACGATTCGACGGGCCGCTCGCCAACCCGCATAAGGGTTTCACGGTCCCTACCGGAGGTGCGTGGATTTTTGTTCCGGAATTTGAATACGGACCTTACGGTTCGTTAAACAACAAAGCATGGAATCTTGTCACCTACGGCTCCGGTCATCAGAAGTGGAGCAAGCTGAACCCAGCGAAGGATGTTTACGACTGGACGGAACTCGATAAATTGCTAGATGCATTAGCGGAACACAACATGGGTTATGCCTTGCGCGTTCTCCCCTATTCGCCGTCATATATCAAAAGCGACGACACGCCCGAAGAAGAATACGATTGGACTCCGCCCTTCGTCTATGAATCGGGTGCAAAGAAAATCACGGCCACATTGCAGGGGAAAGGCTATCGCGCCGCTGTTCCCGTCTGGGATGACCCAATCTATTTGCAAGCGGCGAAGGATTTCGCGAAGGCTCTGGCGCAAAAGTACGACGGCGACCCGCGTATCGAATACATCGACATACGTCCCTTTGGCGAATGGGGCGAGTGGCACGCCTCCCACCTGGACGGCAGCGAAATGCCCTCCGATTCGATAAAGATGGACATGCTGGATTACTACGCCTCCGTTTTCAAGAAGACTCTGCTGGTGTTGCCTTCAAGCGGTGCGGGGAACGTTTATACGTACGCACTCAAACTCGGTATTGCCAAGCGCGATGACGGTTTCATCGGCACTCCCGGCAGGCCAGATTCACTAGTGCGCGCCTACAAGGCCAACTTGCCGACTATCGCCGAAAATATCGCTGGCTACACCACCATGCTGAATTATACTGACGTAATTCCAGGCGGTTACCTCAAATGGACTCCGCAGCGCTGGGTGGATGCGATTACCACGGCACACTTGACCTACTACGTACTGGATCAAGATAGCGATTGCGGCTATAACTTCTACAAAGACAACAAGGCCCTTGCGGATTCCATGAGCAAAGTTATCGGCTACAATTTCACGGTAACGAATGCGGAGTTGGTGACTGTCGCGGGGGGCGACAAGACCGCGGCAGGTACAGCGACAAGCACTTTGAACATCACCGTCAAAAATACCGGCGTAGCCCCGTGCTTCTTTGACATTTACATGGTCGCAGAATTTGTTGACAATACGGGTGCAGCCCTCGCGCAGTTGGGCAAGACGATTCACATTCCCAAAGCAACTTTCAAGGATGGAGCAACAAAAGAATTTTCGTTCAGCAGTGCGGTTCCATCAAGTGTAACGCCGCCCACAACAGCAGCATTCCAGACAAACTTAAAAATTGCACTTTCCCTCTACGAAAGCGAAGAAGCCTTCAAGAGCGGCAAGAATCCCACCGTACGCTTTGACAACGATGGGATTTTAGAAAACAAGAAACTGATGCTGACAGTACAATAATTTTAGATTACCTTTGCTTGTTGCGTTTTTTGTAATCGGCTTCTACGGCTATTTTCCAAGAGTCGTAATGTTCATCGACGCGGTTGTTGCGGACATCGCTCACAAAGCAGCATTGAGCTTCGTATAAAGCATCAACACCTGCTTTATCGGCGACAAAATTAGCGGCACGATTTTCGCTAATGCCGAACGACCTTGCAGTTTGGACGGCATCGATGTTTGCTCCGAGAAAAATGAATTCCCAGCCGTATTTTTCTTTTTGCCGTTCAATCATTTGACGCACGCGATCAGCGGTATATTTGCGGCTAGAATTTTCGTAGCCGTCGGTGGTGATGATAAAAATCGTCTTTTCAGGGCGATCTTCTTCGCGGGCGTACTTGTGGACGTTTCCGATATGGTGAATAGCATTGCCGATTGCATCCAAAAGAGCGGTACTGCCCCTTGCGTAATATTCCTTTTCGGTCAAGGGTTGAATGCTTTTGATGGATTCGCGGTCATGCAAGACTTCCATTTCGTTATCGAACAGCACTGTCGAAACAAACGCATCCCCGTTTTCAAGTTTTTGGCGATTGATGGTGGAATTGAATCCGCCGATAGTTTCTTTTTCGAGTCCGCTCATGGAGCCGCTGCGGTCCAAGATGAATACAATTTCTGCGAGTCCTTGTTTCATGATTGTCTCCTTGCCACTTTCTGTGGCTTTTAAGTGATGACCGCTAGTTTATACCTTGGCGATCGAGTTTACGGAGACAATTATAAAAGCCAATGAAACAAAAATGGTCGCCTATGGGGCGACATTTTCACTATGCACCCAAGCCGGTTTGCCCGTACTTGAACAACACCGTATTGATTTCCCAGATGTCATATTTGCTGTGCGTGATGAAATACGTCACGATGAGATCACCCCTGTCAGAAGGCGAGAGAGCTAGCCCGGCACGAGATAAAAGGTCGTTTGTCTCGTCAAGATTGAGTTGCAAAGCAATAGCCAATGCGAGTGCCGTTTTCTTTTTCGGGCTGTAATGGATATCGCTACGGATTTTTGAAAAATGCTTGCGATCGAGATTTGCCTTTTTATAGACATCCACGTCATCACGATTTTTTTCGCGAATCAAGTTGAAGAGCTTTTGCTGGAAAGTTTCAGCTACATCATCGAGAATTTCATCAAGCGATTCAGAACAAGCCACTTCGCAAACGGATTCGTAGCTCCTTTTCTCAGCGAAACATTCTTCATCTAAATGACGCTCGAAATCAATTTCCGGTTCTCTATTCCATTTACATGCATAAGCTCTCGTTGCAATTCTTTTTTCGACAACGTAATTTTCATCGATAAAAGATTGCACATCATTAAACAAATCCAGAGAAATTTCAAACGAATGATGGTCATATACGACTAAAACGACATCTAACTCGTTTACCCGTAAAAAATCCTTAATGGTCTCAATCGCAAACGAAAGAGCTTTGTCTTTAGGAAACTGATATACTCCGCTAGATATCAACGGGAATGCAATCGATTCACAGCCTAGTTCCAAGGCTTTTTTCAAAGATTCGCGGTAGCATGCGCAAAGTGCCAAAAACTCGCCGGAATTACCGCCATTCCAAACAGGGCCGACCGTATGGAAAACATACTTGGAATTTAAAGCAAATGCTGGTGTCACGCCCACTTCGCCCACTGCAAGCGAGCCTAATTTTTGACGGGCCGCAAGCATATCCTCGTAGCCCGCCGCATTGTAAACGCTCAAATCGGACGAACCGCCGCAAACGGGTTCCGGGTTTGCTGACATCACAATGACATCGGCATGAACCTTTGAAAGATCATTGCGGACAATGCGTAACGACATGGCGTTTTACTTCAAGAACAGCGAAATTTTGCCAAAGTCCAAAATCGTGATGAACACGAAGAAGCTGATGAAAAATGCGGCTGCGACGTTTTGGATAACCGTTTGCGTTTTTAAGCTCAGAGGCTTGCCACGCACTTTTTCAATCGCGAGGAACATGAGGAGTCCGCCGTCGGTAATCGCAAGCGGCAAGAGGTTCATCACGCCCAAGTTAATGCTGATGAGTGCAAGCAGCATCAAGAAATCCTGGAAACCGCTCATCCACACATTGCCCATCACGGCAACGATGGTGACCGGACCAGAAAACGCATCGACTTTGACTTGCCCTTTGAACAAACGCTGGAAGTAGCGGAAGATGCTCGTCGTCATTTTCCAGCTTGTCTGGCACGTCTTTTCGAACGCTTCAATCGGGCCGCGACGCACAAGATGCGTTTCGCTGAACATCACATAACCCATTTGAATCCCGACAATATAACGCTTGAATTCTTCGCTGTAGGCGGGAGTCATTTTCACATCAACTTTTTTGCCGTCGCGTTTCAAAGTCACATTGACTTCGGCACCCTTGGAACCGTCAATCAGACGGACAACATCTTCGTAGCGGGAAATATGTTCACCGTTGATTTCGAAGATGGTATCGCCACGCAAGATTCCCGCCTTTTCGGCAGCAGAACCCGCTTTGGGCGGCAAGCGAACAATCACGCGGTTGCGCGGATAAATGCCGATATCGCCGATGCCCATTTTAATCGGTTCCGATGTAGAATCCACCGCCGGAATCACGAGTTCTTGCGGAATGACGTTAACCGTAATCGGCTCGCCACCGCGATGGACTTCGAGCTTCACGTCGGCACCGAGACTCACGCCAATCTGTTCGCGGAAATCATCCCAACCCTGAGTAGGCTTGCCGTTGATGGCTGTAATCGTATCGCCCGGCTGAATTCCGGCAACTTCCGCAGACGAATTTTCGGCTACAAAACCGATGATAAGGCTTTTGTTGTCCGGTTCCTGAACGCCCACCATGTAAAGGAGAATCAAGA
>JAEEGK010005121.1_pt1 | contig 31744 bp, 32 predicted proteins | sample 8958771 | NCBI WGS metagenome assembly JAEEGK01 (sample SAMN16246547, study PRJNA631951) | gut metagenome | biome: gut microbiome; feature: rumen; material: SC-attached | host: Bos | place: Iran: Karaj | collected 2018-10
CAAGTATTCCAGCATCAGCTCGTTGGAACTGCGGAAGGTGGTGTGACCGTCATCTTCATGCTCATAGTCGAATACGCTCGACATGTAGCTGTTCATCACGATGTTGTACTTGGCTTCGAGGTCCAAAAGCTTGCCGTCTTCCAAGGTCACTTCGATGTCGGTCATTTGGCCTTCATCGTCTACCTTATAAGAATAAGAGCATCCTGAACAGTAGATGGGACCTCCGTCTGTGACGAAACACGACTTCATCAAGTTGATGATTTCCTGACCGCTGAGCGTGAAGGCAATGATCTCGTTGTCGAAGGGATCGAGGGCGAAGATGTCCTTCAGCGTCACGGGGCGTGCCGAGAGTGTGTCGAAACGCACACCACCAGGGTTCTGGAAGCCCATATCGGAGCCTGTGGTGTAGCGGATGGCATCGGTCATCAGGCAGCCCAACGACTCGTAGTTGTCGATAGGCGTGAGGTTGGTGGTGACCACAGTACGGAAGAATTCGTTGCTGTTGTATTTGTCAACCATGGCCTGCACCTCGGCATTACGCTTCGGGAATTCCTTGATGGAGAGTAGCTGCATGTCCTTGTCGACGATTTTGCCGTCACGGAAAGTAAAAGTACTCAAAGTCACGAATTTCACCTTGGCTTCGGCTTGCGTGACCATCACGTTGCCCGACATTTGCTTCTCGGCCACGCGGGTGTGGCTGTGTCCACCGAAGATGGCGTCGAGTTGGGGGAATTGGGCAGCGGTCTCCATGTCCTCTTCAAAACCGCAGTGCGACAGGAGGAACACAGCGTTGCAATCTTTGAGTTCGTCGATGTATTTTGGCAACACATCGGTGAGAGGCACGAAATGTGAACCGTCGGCATTCTTCGGATGGAAGTCGGGCAGGCCGTTCTCGCCCAACTGGATGCCACCGATGACGCCAATCTTCAAGCCATTGCGCTCAAAGATTTGGTAAGGCTTCACGTTGGGCATCTGCAAGGTGTCGTCAAAAGTGACGTTGGCACAGACAAAGGGGAACTTTGCCCAACCCAATACGTTACGCAAGGCGATGGGGCCGCCGTCCCACTCGTGGTTGCCGAAAGTCGACAAGTCGAAGCCAACGGCGTTCATCAGCTCATACATGGGCTTGGCAGGCTCGGTGTAGCGGTCGTTGATAGGATTGCCGGAGCGGTTGTCACCTGCGCTGAAAAGCAGCAAGTCAGGGTGAACACTGCGGAGGCTGTCGATGAGTGCAGCCATCTTAGGGAAGTTGTCGATGTTGGCGTGCATGTCATTGGTGGAGACGATGTAGAGTTTCTGTTCTTTGGGCTCGCAAGCCGAAAGGAAAAGCATGGCGACAAAGGCCACCAACACAAGTTTGCTGACTTTCTTCATGACACTTAGAATTTGACGTAGATTTTCGAATTGGCACGCAACGAGCCATCAAGGCCGACGATGTTGCCGTAGGCATCTTTCACTTCTATGCCCTCCAGATTGAGAGGCAGGTTATTCGCGCGGCAGTAGGCCAGCACGACCGATTTCACTTTTGCACCGTAATACGTGCGCACTTCAATGTCGTTGACAAATGCTTTCATGATGTTTTAGTATTTGTGTTTTGATAATTTAGATGATTTTCTGAGGGCAAAAGTAGCAATAAAAACACAATATTTGTGAAAAAAAAAGTCACTTGTAATACGCAGGTATCCTTTTTTCTGTATTTTTGTGCCATTAATCCTAAAAACAAAACACCATGAGATTAGAAGGAAGAAGAGAAAGTACCAATGTGGAAGACCGCAGAGGAAAAAAAACAGTGGCAGCTGCCGGAGGAATTGGCATTGGCGGCCTTATTATTTATTTGATCATTAGCTTAATGGGTGGCGATGCCAGTGCTGTTATGGAACAAATGCAACAAGGCAACTCTACCGAGTATGTCGAAGATGGCAAGGACTACAGCCAAGTCGACGTAGAGCTTATGACATTCTGCAAGCAGATTCTTGCTGGAACGGAAGACGTTTGGACACAGGAGTTTAGAAAGTTGGGTCGCACTTACCAGCCACCCAAGATGGTCATCTTCAGCGATGCCGTCAATTCGGGTTGTGGTAACGCTACCTCGGCTAGCGGACCTTTCTATTGCTCAGCTGATGAAACCGTTTACCTCGACCTTGAATTCTTTAAGAGCATGAAGAAACAGATTGGTGCCGATGGCGACTTTGCCTATGCCTACGTTATTGCGCACGAGGTGGGTCACCATGTGCAGAATCAACTCGGCATCTTAGGTGAAGCACATCAGCAGATGGCAAACTATGGTCGGAATACACCACAATCAAATGAAGTGAGTGTTCGCCTTGAGCTGCAAGCCGACTTCTTCGCTGGAGTTTGGGCTCACCACGACAACAAGATGTTCGGCTCGTTGGAAGATGGCGACATTGAGGAGGCGCTCAATGCAGCGGCCAAAATCGGTGATGACTACCTGCAAAAGCAAGCCTATGGACGTACTATGCCTGAGACTTTCAACCATGGCACTTCGGCACAGCGTTCCCGTTGGCTGAAGAAAGGTATCGCTACAGGCGATATCAACCAAGGCGATACTTTCTCGCCGAGCTACAGTTCGCTGTAATTGGTTATCTTAAAATTCAACAATCGACCGACTATGTCATTCCTGTATGGAATCTATAGTCGGTCGATTGGTGTTTTATGCATTTTTCTTCTTTCGCCCGTAATACCAGATCTGCCAGCTATTGAACAGGTTCTGGAAGACCGAATAAAAGGCCAGGTAGACCGAAGCTAAAGGGTGGAGGTAATGGTTAGCCATCCAGATGCCCATGGCGGAGTTTTTCTGTCCTAACAACTGCCCGCCCGCAATGGTGTCGCCATATTTGTGCCCAATCCATTTGCCCAACCCGAATTGGATGATGCAGAATAACAATGCTGAGATGCCCAACCAAAGGATGCTGATCCAATTGCCCTTGCCGTTGAGGAAAATGAAATGGATGGTTTGCCCCAAAGTCAGGAACAAGGCCACAGCCCAAAGATAAAAAGCTAGACCCTTGTAACGGCTGATGAAACGGTTGGCTTTAGGCCACAAGAGCTGCAAGGCCAAGGCCACGAAGAAAGGCAACCCGATGACGGTTCCGATGCGCCTCAGAATCTGCAGAAACGAATCGAAAAACGGCATGTCTTGGTTTACACCGATGAAAGAGAAATAGACGGGTGCAACGAGTGAAACAATCAAGTTGCCGATGACGGTGTATGAGGTCACGGTGTTGCGGTCGGCACCCAGCATGGTACTGACCACGGCCACCGAGGCTGCCACGGGACACAACACGCCAATCAACACTCCTTCGGCGATGATTTCGTTGACATTCAACACTTTGAGTAACGCATAGCCGCCTATACTCACTCCTACTTGAAAGAGGATGATCCATGCAAACAAGGGTTTAAAACGAAGTTTGAGGATGTCGACAGCGGTGAAGGTCAGCAGAATGATGGTGAAGATGATGTAGGGCACCACCACGCTGAGGGCGGCACAATAGTCGTGCAGCAGCAATCCCAAGACGATGGCGATGGGCAAGACGTAACTTTTGACTTTTTGCATCTAATTCCAATTTCGGGCTGCAAAATTGCAAAAATAATGTGTACCTTTGCCGCCTCAAAAGAAGATTATTTAACAGCGTCGAATCTAACGATTTCGAGAGACTCTATAACTTATTACTATGGATATTACCCTTCACGACTTGATGACACGCCGTAGCGTACGCAGCTATACCGATGAGATGCCACCCAAAGAGGTGATCGAAGCGATTTGTCAGGCGGGAATGTATGCGCCTTCAGGCAAAAACCGTCAAAGTGCCATCATCCTTGCCGTCACCAACCGTGAGTTGCGCGACAAGTTAAGCCGACTCAATTCCGTTGTCATCGGTAGGGACGATTTTGATCCTTTCTTCGGCGCTCCTGTGGTGCTGGTGGTTTTGGCCGACAGCACGGTCTATACCTGGAAGGAAGACGGTGCATTAGTGATGGGTAATCTGCTCAACGCGGCTCATGCCAAAGGTCTTGGCTGTTGCTGGGTGCATCGCGCACGCGAGGTTTTCATGATCGATGAAGGCAAAGAAATATTGAAAGAACTTGGTATTCCTGAAAAATATGTCGGCATCGGCAACTGTGTGTTGGGCTATGTGAAGGGCGATTATCCCGAGGCTGCACCGCGCAAAGAGAATTATGTCTATTGGGTTGAATAAGTCGTCTACTTTTGTCGGGCATCTTGCATGTTTTGCTGCCTATTGTATCTTCGGATTCAATATCGTTTGTTGTAAAAACATTTCCAACGCTCATGTGTTGACACCTATGGACTTGTTTTGCCTGCGGGCGACGGGTGCCACACTGTTGTTTTGGATTCTTTCCCTTTTTATGCCCAAAGAGAAAGTGCCGTCAAAGGATTTGTTGCAGATTTTTGTAGCGTCCATGCTAGGGCTTTTCCTCACCCAGATGAGTTTCCTGAAGGCCATAACCATGACGACTTCCATTGACTTGAGCATTGCCAACACTTGCACACCCATCATGACCATGTTTGTGGCGGCCATCTTTCTAAAAGAGCCGATCACGGGCAAGAAATTCGGTGGTGTTTTGGTGAGTTTAGCAGGTGTTCTTATATTGATTTTCAACTCGGTAAGTCTTGGAGGCGGTGCATCGGAAACAAAACCTTTAGGCATTATTTTGACCGTTCTCAATGGTTTAACCTTCGCCCTTTATCTCGGTATTTTCCGTCCTCTTATTTCGAAATACAATGTGGTCACCTTCATGAAATGGATGTTTCTGTTTTCCATGCTGCTGGCTTTGCCATTCAATGCGCGGCATTTCTTCCAATTACCTTTTGGCCAGATGGACAGCATGGTCCTTTGGCAGGTAGGCTATGTGGTGTTTTTTGCAACGTTTGTTGCATATTTTTTGATTCCTGTTGGACAGAAGAGATTACGACCCACCTTGGTGAGTATGTACAATTATGTGCAACCCATTATTGCTACTATTATCAGCATTATTATAGGCTTGGACCATATCACTTGGAAGAAAATGGTAGCTATGGTGCTGGTCTTTGTTGGTGTTTGGATTGTCAACCAAAGTAGAGCCGCTGTGCCACAACCGAACGAAAAACAAGACATGTCATAACAAAACCGACCGTCTATGTCATTCCTTCAGGAATCGATAGACGGTCGGTTTTTGAAATAATCTGACTTATTCTTTTACAAACCTTCTGGTTTCTGAAATTTTGTCGTTCGTAAGGCGGATGAAATAGATACCGCTTTGTAAGTCGGTAGTATTGATTTCCACCTTGTTGGCGCAGTTCTTCTGGCTGAAGACCAGCGCACCCATGAGGTTGTAGATTTCGACGGTGCCGAGGACATCTTGAGTCTCAACGGTCAGTTTGTCGTTGACAGGGTTGGGGTAGATGACGAGGGTTTGGCCCGGCTGTTCATCAACGCCTTCGGTGTACACGAAGTGAGCTACGAGGTTGCGATTTTCAGTTGCAATGAAGGTATAAGTCATCTCCTCCGAAACTATCACGCCGTTTTCGGTCCAATTCTGGAAGGCCCAGTCTTCGTTTCGGTTAAGGGTAAGAGTAACTATGGCTCCATATTCATAGGTGTCTGCACCGCTGACGTTTGCAGCTTCCTCTGGATCAACCGATGCAATAATTTCAACCATTTGCGTGCCAAAGTTGGCCACCAAGTTGCGGTTAGCATTGACGATGAAGGTATAGCTTTGGTCTGTAGAGACCACGACACCATTTTCGGTCCAACTATCAAAGACGTATCTTTGGTGAGGTATGGCCGTGACGGTGCAGGATGCGCCATAGTTATAAGTGCCGCCGCCAATCACTGTGCCGCCATCGCTCGGGTTAGCTGATACGTTGATAGAAAACGTTTGTATATTGAAATGTGCTACATATTCAGCTGATTCAGTGACAGTGAATGTATAGGTGGCACTAGTGCTGACTTGTGTCCCATTTTTGGTCCAGCGGACGAAGTTGTAGCCTAAGTTAGGTGTCGCCGTCAAAGTGCAGCTTTGGCCGTAGGTAAAGGTACCGCCTCCAGTGACAGTGCCGCCAGTGGATGGGTTAGCTGTGGCAGTGATGGTGTAGGTTTGTTGTTGGAACTGGGCTACCAAAGTGCGGTTTCCTGTGACAGTAAAGGTGTAACTTGCATTGGTCGAAACTTGGTTGCCGTTTTCGGTCCATCTCACAAAGGTGTAGCCCGTTGCAGGTGTGGCATTCACGGTGCAGGATTGTCCTTGTTGATAAGTTCCGCCGCCAGTTACAGTGCCACCATTGGTTGGGTTGGCCGACACGCTGATGGTGTAACTCTGAGGTTGTGCTTGGAAGTTGGCCACCAAAGTACGGTTACTAGTGACGGTAAAGGTGTAATTTCTGTTGGTTGAGACCACATTGCCATTTTCAGTCCAATTGGTAAAGTTGAAACCATTGTTGGCTGTAGCCGTGACAGTGCAGGAAGCACCTTGGTTGTAAGCACCACCACCCGCGACGGTACCACCGTTGGTCGGGTTGGCCGAAACACTAATAGTATAGGTTGTGCCACCCCCACCAACGCTGATGTCTTGGATGTAAGGCTGACGCTGAGGCTTAGTGACCACAATTCTCACTTGACCCGAACCGATGCCACTGACGGGTACATTGACTGAACCTGAAGCTGGAACCAAAGCGGCACCTTTCAGCACATTGTTTTGAGAGATGCCGACATACGAACCCGCTTGGGCGCTCACTGTGAATGAGGTGGCTCCTGCGGGAATGGTGCTAGCGTGGCTGACAGTGTTGGCCGTGGGTTGCACGCGGTAAGGCATAATGGAGCCATCGCCGAGCACATGATATGACTGCCAGTAATACAGCGGGCTGCTGTGGGTTTGATAGCCTCCGGTATGGGAATAGCATACCGCGAGGTTGCCCAAGAAGACTATAGAGGATACTGTGTTGTAGGTGTCGTCCATCCAAATGCCATCGTAGCAGCCTGTTGAAGAGCCTTCAAAGGTCGGGGTAGGACCACCGTGGGTATTGTGGGCGCCAACAGCGAAATAATAGTCTTCATACCAATAGGTGCTGGGACAAGAACCGATGTAAGAATAGGCAGCTTTATTCTCGGCGCGAATCATGGCTTCACCGAAGCAAGGACTATAATAACCAAAGTTACCCGACAGACAGCAATTGCCCATGGCGAGAAAGTATTTGTTGGCATTAGTCAAGGCGTTCACACCACTGTTGGTCAAATTGGGCTGTGACCATTCTGTATTGTCGCCGTGGGCGGTGTAGTTGACAAAACCGACGCCTGTGCTTAAGGCGTTGTAGCAGCCATTGTATTGGCTTTGGTTGAGATGAACGTTTACTGTGGTGAAACCGTGCGCGGTATTATAATAATACGTGGTACCATAGTTGATGGTGGGCTGAGCCACACGCGGATTCCAGTAGCTGTCCCATCCAGCAATAAGGGTCACATTGTTCAGATAGCTTGGGTCGGGCATGGTGTATTGCTCGTATTGCAGGATTTTGTTAATGATGGCAGTTAGTTGGTCGGTGTTTTCAGCAGACATACGGCTGTAAAACATGTCGGGGAAATAGTCGTTGTCGACGGAACCATAGTACAGGTCGGTCACTTTTTGTGACGAAGATCCCGTGGTATTGGGCACTTGCGCCACATCGCCTACTAGAACGAGGAAGGTAGGCGTGTTGCCTTGGCTGACACCCGTGTTGTAGAGATTCTGCACATAGGTTTTAATGGCATTATAGTTTCCACCAGCCTGAGCGGTAGTCACCACATTTACATCGAAGCCCTTTTGAATCTTCCAATTGAGCCAGGGTTGCAGCGCAGAAATGTAGTTTTCAGGGGTAATGACAATCATGTGTACGGGATAAGCCATCAAGTCGGGATGCTCGGTATAGACATCGAGAATTTGGCGGTAATTGAACATCTGCCTATACACGATGTCGAAATATGGGCTGTAGGTGTTCAGCAACATACGTTCGGTCTCGGCACGGTCGGCTCCTTCAAAGCTCACTTCCACCTCAATGTCGTTAAATATACGCAAGGTGTTGGAGGTGGGATTGTAGCTAACGGGATTGATGACTAACGAGCCGATGCGGATACCTCGCATAATGCCCTGCACTTCGATACTGACTTCGGGTGCTGTAGCGAGGTTGCGGGTTTGGTAGGCTGCGGCGTTGTACACAAACTCAACTTCGTCAGGATTCTGGTCCTTGCGGACAGAAGGCTGGTGCGGAATGAGGGTGCCGATGCCATAGTCGGGAAGACGGTAGTCAGTTGTTGAATAGCTGGTTACAGTGACATGCGGTGTAGCGCCAAACGGCACAGCCAGCAGTTGGTGTGAGGCAGGCAGTTCGGGTGCTCCGATTTCACCTGAGGCGTAGGTGCCTTCGATAGCAATTTCGGAGAAGGTGCCTCTTTCAGTAGACACTTCAATGCTTTCGATTGAGCCGTAGCTGAACACGGCGCGGAAATTAGTGAATTCGCTCTTTGTGATCTCAGCTTTTGATTCATGGCGCAAGTCAATGCGGCCGTTCTGTGCCAAGGCGAAAAAGGTGCTCATGGTCAGAACAAGGAAGAGGGATAGTTTTTTCATCTTATTTTGTTTATATGTGGGTGCAAAATTAAGAAAAATCCTGACATTTTGGATGTATTATGAAAAACTTTATAAATTTGCATCCTTGAAAGCCTTAGTTTACATGAACAATCGTCTTTATAACGAAATTTTTTCTCGTCAAGACCCCGCACAAGCCATCAACCTTTCTCGTTTCTTCAAGACAGGTAAGGGCCAGTATGGAGAGGGCGATAGGTTTCTTGGCATTAAGGTACCTACGACCCGCGAGGTGGTGAAACAATGCTGGAGAGAGACCTCTTTCGATGATTTAGAGATCTGTATTGGTTCCGAGTATCACGAGATTCGCTTGGCTGCCTTGTTGACTTTGGTGCAAATTTTCAAACATGCCAAGAAAGACCAAAACCGTCAACAAGATTGCATTGACTTTTATTTGGCGCATATGGAATTCATCAATAATTGGGACTTGGTCGACTTGTCCAGTTACGAGTTGCTTGGTACATGGCTATTGGACAAAGATAGGACCTTGCTTTATACTCTTTCCCGCAATGGCAAAACGATTTGGGAACAACGCATTGGGATAGTGAGTACGATGCAGTTTGTTCGCCACGATCAGTTGGATGACACATATGCTATTGCCGACATTTTTTTGGAGAAATCACAGCCTCTTCACGACCTTTTGGAAAAGGCCATTGGATGGCTCTTGCGCGAAGCGGGCAAACACGATGAACAGCGGCTGAAAGAATGGCTTTCAATGCGTTGTCAATCTATGCCACGCACCATGTTGCGTTATGCTATTGAGAAATTTCCTGAGTCCGATCGCCAACATTTGATGGCGTTGAGGAAAAACTGAAAAGTTTAGAATCGAATGTATCATCATATATCAATTAAAGCTTAAAAACTATGCAAACAATTACAATTGGTAGGTTAGACACCAACGACGTAACGCTTACCGACATGAGTGTTTCGCGTGAACATGCTCAAATTATACGTTTTGATGACGGAACGTATTCTATCACCGACCTTAACAGTCTCAATGGCACTTACGTGAATGGTCAACGCATCAATGGCACAGCCACCCTAAATGAGAACGACTCTGTGCGCATAGGAGAAACGACATTGCCTTGGAAAGAGTATTTCAAGGAAAGTAACGTTTCAGGAAAAGCTCAAGCTGGAGAAAATGCGTCACAACCCGCCCCTCAAAAGAAGGGTGCCAACGTGTTCGCCATCTTGGGCTTTATCTTTGCCTTCGTCGCTTCGCCCTTGGGTCTCATCTTCTCTATCCTTGGGTTGGTGTTGTCGAAGAAATTCGGTGATAAGCAAAAGGGTTTGGCTATAGCAGGTCTCATCATTTCCATCATCGGCATCATTATTTGGATAGTTCTCTATGCAACAGTATGGGGAGTGGCAAGCGCATTTGATGGGTTCGAATCTTTTGGTTACTAATGCTTGACATCCAGCTTCACTGCATTGAACAAGGACAAGGCAAACCACTCATTTTGCTCCACGGCAACGGCGAGAGCTGCGATTATTTTGAGCATCAGATTTCGCATTTTTCGATGAATTATCATGTCATTGCCATCGACACAAGAGGACATGGTCAATCACCGAGAGGTAAAAAACCGTTTACTATAAAACAATTTGCCGAAGACCTGCTTGACTTTATGAACGAAAAATCCGTCGAAAAAGCCATTTTATTGGGCTTTTCCGATGGGGGAAATATTGCATTGGAGTTTGCCTTGAAGTATCCGGAACGGGCTGAAAGACTGATTATTGATGGTGCCAACCTTTTCCCGAGTGGTGTGAAGCCTTTGTACCAATGGCCCATCGAAATTGGATACTGTATTGCAAAACTATTTTCAAAGAAATCCGAAAAGGCGCTTTTTAACGCTGAGATGCTCAGCCTTATGGTTAATGAGCCGCATATTGATCCTTCTGAATTGACTTGTCTGACGATGCCTGTTTTGGTCATGGCTGGCACAAAGGACATGATTAAAGAATCGCATACACGACTTATTTACAAGAGTTTGCCTAATGCGCAACTGGCTATCATTGAAGGTGACCATTTTGTGGCGAACAAAAATGCGGATTTATTTAATAAGGTGGTGACCGAATTTTTAAGAGATTAATACTATATTTGCAGGCAAATAGAATCATTTCCTTGCAGATGAAAAAGACTTTACTATTTGTTTTTATGCTGATTATCAGCGTAATAATACTTCAAGCCAAACCTGTTGACCGTAGTCTCGCCATGACGGCGGCTCAGAAATTCGCCATGGCACAATTCGTTATGGAGCGGGCAACGCCCCAACTTGTTTACATGGGTCAAAATGAGTCGTTCTTTGTATTCAATTTTGGTGACCATGCCTTCGTCATCATCGCTGGTAACGATGCGCATCGCCCCATCATTGGTTATTCTGAAGAGTCTTCGTTCAATGCATTAGATATTCCACCAGCGTTGACCTATTATTTGGACGGTGTGGCTGAGTGTATGCAACAATTGCACCATGCTGTAGCCACTTCCGATGTGGCAGCGGAATGGAACTGCGTGCTTCAGCATGGACGGCTCATGTCGAGCATTAAAGGTCGCGGTACGGGCTATTTCTGCCAAACCAAATGGAATCAGACTTATCCGTATAACTACTGCTGTCCTGAGGATCCCGCCGGTTCGGGTGGCCATGCCATCGTGGGTTGCCTTGCCACAGCCATGTCGCAGCTGATGCGTTTCTGGGCTAATCCCGCCCAAGGCATCGGCAGCCATTGTTACACCCATGAGACTTACGGTCAGATTTGTGCCGACTTTGGCAATACCATTTACGACTGGGACAACATGCCCAATGTGCTGGACAACAACTCTACAGAGGCTGAAAAATTAGCCACTGGAACTTTGTGCTTCCATTGCGGCGTGACCATTGATATGGGCTACGGCCCCGATGGTAGCGGCGGCGGCTCAGGTCCCATTCCAGGTGCTATGCATACCTATTTCGACTATAGTGATTCCATTGTGCAACTCAGACGCAATGACTTTGAGACCGAAACCTGGAAGACCATGGTGCGTGAGCAGTTCGACATGGGCTGGCCGATGTATTACGGTGGCTGCGACAATGGTGGCTGCCACGCCTTTGTGTGCGACGGCTACGACGACAACGATTACTTCCACTTTAACTTAGGTTGGGGCGGTGGCTCCGACGGATGGTATCTCATCGACGATGCGCCATACACCAATCCCGCCGATGCCATGTTCAACTTCGTTCCCTCTGAGGTTTATAACCAAACACCTTCTGCTCCCTTAGACTTTACTGCGGTTCCCGTTTCCGACATCGATCTCAAAGTGCGCCTCAACTGGATCAATCCTACTACAACCCTTGATGGCACACCAATTGATGTTATCGAACAAGTTTTGGTGCTGCGTGACAACGAAGTCATTGCGACTTTAACTGATGTTGTACCGGGAGCAACGCTTGAATTTGAGGATGCCAACGTGCCGCGCTATGATGTATTTCATTATGCTGTGTATGCCGTCGCAAATGGTCGTATCGGAAAACATGCCAATGTCATGAAAGTCTTGGTTGGACCTTCCTGCAACTGGCGACTGATTATGACCTCCAACGATAGTCAAGGTTGGAAAGGTGGCACCATTACGGTATATTCAGCTAATGGGCGTGAAATCACCAGCATGACAACCAATACGTCTACTGCGGTTCAAATCGAACCTGAACTGCCTTTGGGTCGCCTGAGCTTTAGCTGGAGTGCTCCCGAAGAAATAGTCAACCAGATGGCCTTCGTCATCAAGGATTCAAATGGGCAGACGGTGTATTCCTATTCGGGCACTTCTGAAGATTTGCTTGTTGGTGTTTTCTTTGAGACCAACAACAATTGCGGTCACGAAATGACTTTCGAGACGCCTCAAAATTTAATTGCCACCACTCAAGACGATGCCATTCTGCTTATTTGGGATGCCGTCGAAAATCCTGGTTATGGTTATAATATCTATCGCGACGATTTGTTATATCGTCTTATACAAGAAGACACGACCTTCCTTGACGAAAACGTTGCCATGGGTGGCCATTGTTATCGTGTGGGCGTGTTGAGCGAAGGCGGCGACAGTGGCGATTATTCCAACGAATCGTGTGCTACAGCTGGACCTTGTTATCCACCCCGTAATTTAGATTTTGAATATACCGACAATTATAAGGCTAAGCTGAAATGGGAGGCTCCACAACCCAATGATGGACTTTCAGGCTATTACCTTTTCAGAAAAGATAGCGATGGTGAGTACCATCGCATTAAACTGATGGGATCGGGGACCGTCTCTTATACCGATAACACTCTGTTGGAGGAAGGAGACTATTATTATCGTCTTTATGCCTATTACCGCGACATAGATTGTACCTCATCTCCCGCTAACTGTCATTACTATCCGAATGTCTTTGAGTTGCATGTCTATTATTCGCCTACTGGCGTTGAGGAGAATGAAACACAAGTAAAAGTATATCCCAATCCTACAAAGAATTTTGTCACTATAGAAACGGAAGGCATGAACGGAGTCTTGCTTTACAATACTTTAGGACAGTGTGTAATACGGAAAGAAGTCGAGGGAAACCAAACGATTGTTGATTTGCAAAATGTGTCTGATGGGCTTTATCTGTTACGAGTTATGACAGAGAACGGCATGCTCTCAAAACGCATCGTCGTAGAGCATTAAGAAAAAATCTTAACTCTAAACACTCAACTCTAAACTATTTATTACCTTTGCAGCGATAATTATTTAAAATCATGCTAAATAAAGAAAACGTACAGGAAGTCCTAAAGGATGTCATCTATTTCCCTAAAGGGGATAATATCATCGCTTTGAATATGGTTGAAAACCTGATGGTTAAAGACAATGTCATTCGTTTTGACCTTGTCATGGAACATGCCAACGACCCCAAGAATGACATCTTGGTGAATGGTGCCAAGCGCACGTTGACTGAGGTGTTTGGCGATGTTGACATCGAAATTAAGGTGGTAGAGGAGAAGACCGCCCTCTCGAAGGTGAAGCATATCATCGCTGTGGCTTCAGGCAAGGGTGGTGTAGGCAAGTCGACGGTGGCGGCCAACTTGGCCATCGCCTTGGCCCGTGCCAACCAGCGTGTTGGCTTGATTGATGCTGATATCTATGGCCCCTCCGTTCCGATGATGTTCGGCTTGGGCAACGAGCAGCCAAGTGCTTTTGAGAAAGACGGCAAAACGGTGATGCTGCCCATCGAAAAATACAGCATCAAACTGATGAGCATTGGCAGTTTCGTCGATGCCGACCGACCACTCATTTGGCGCGGTCCCATGGCCACCAGCGCTTTGAACCAGCTGATGAACGACACCCTTTGGGGCGAGCTGGACTGGATGGTCGTCGACATGCCTCCTGGGACGGGCGATATCCAGCTGACTTTGGCGCAACAATACAACGTTTCGGGCGCTCTCATCGTGACGACGCCACAAAAGGTGGCCTTCGCCGATGTGCTTCGCGCTGCCATGATGTTCAAGGAGGAAGCTTTGCAAATCCCGATTTATGGCTTGGTGGAAAACATGGCCTACTTCACGCCTTCCGACATGCCCGGGAAGAAATACTACATCTTCGGCAAGGAGACAGGCAAGGAGTTTGCCGACCAACTTGGCGTGCCTCTCCTCGGCCAAATTCCTATCACAGAGAAGATTGCCGAATGTGGCGACTCCGGTACTCCGCTTGCCTTAGATGCTGACTTGCCTGTCACCAAGGCCTTCGACCAGATTGCACAAGCCATCATCAACGCTTAAATGAAAAACTTCCAACTGAACAACTGATAGAAATGGACAAAGAAACAATATTACGCAAAGTCAAAAACGTCCTAGAACAAGTGCGTCCTTATCTCCAGCAAGACGGTGGCGACGTCAACTTCGTGGAACTTACCAACGACATGATTGTCATGGTGCAGCTCACGGGTGCCTGTGGCAACTGTCCGCACAGCAGGTCGACCCTCAAAAACGGCATTGAGGCTGTAATGAAGAAAGTCATCCCTGAAATCAAGGCAGTGGAACAGGCTGAAACATTGGAGTTATAATCTAATTGTCAAACATAAAATCAAACGAAAATGAAAAAAGTTCTATTCTCATTAGTGACCTTACTGCTCCTTTCGATAAGCGGTATCGCGCAACAAACAACCTTTACAAAAGTCACCTCAGCCTCTGGCCTTGAGGCGGGTGCCAATTATCTTATCGTGGCTCATCATGACGACTTAGGAGTCCTTGCCATGGGCTATCAAAAGTCAAATAACCGCAATGCTGTGGTTGTGATCGAAAATGGCGAATCTATCACAGTGACGCCTGGCACTGACCCCAACAGCGAAACAGACGTGTTCCAATTCACTTTAGGCGGTAGCATTGGCGCTTGGACCTTGTTCGACGAGGTGAAAGGCGGATATCTTTATGCCTCAAGCAGCAGCAGCAACCAACTGAAGACACAGACCGCTCTCGATGCCAACGGTCAATGGAGCATCTCATTCAACGGAGATGGCACGGCTGAAGTCGTGGCCCAAGGTGAAAATGAACGCAATAATATGCGTTTCAACCCCAACACCTCCAACAATGCCCCACTCTTCAGCTGCTATGCCGAGACTTCAAACATCGACACGCGCGTCAGTTTCTACAAGGCTGGTGGCGGCGTCAACCCCGACCCTGAGCCGACCAACTATCCCACTAACTTCACCTCACTTCCTAATGAAGTGAATGTTACTCTCACTTGGATTGATGCCACCGGAGACCAACTGCCTTATAAGTATTTGGTTGTGGGTTCCACAGGCAATATTCCTGTTCCTACCGATGGCACACCTGTTCCCGATGGCCTATTAGCCAAGAATGTAGCTTACGGTGATCAAACCGTGACCTTTAGCGGCTTGGAAGGTGGTACGACCTATAATTTCGCTATCTTCCCTTACACCAACAGCGGCGCTAACATCGACTATAAGACCGATGGCAATTATCCTATAGTCACTGTTACTACAGAAAACATTGAGATACTTTTGTTTGAAAACTTCGATGAAGGTCTCGGCGTGTTCACTGCTTACAATGCTTATGGCGAGCAGGAATGGCATCAAGGTAGCTATCAAGGCACGACCTATGCCAACATGAATGGCTATGCCGATAGCGCTCCCCACCAAAACCAAGATTGGCTCATCAGCCCTATCATCAATATCCCGCTCAACACCTATGAAGAGCTTCACTTCGAATTCCGTACGGCCAAAAAGTTTGAAGGTCCCAATCTTCAGGTGTTTGTCTCTATGGACTACGATGGTGTGAGTGAACCCAACGATTACACTTGGAACGAACTCACCGATGCCTTTGATTTCTCGACGGGTAACTATGAGTGGGTTGAATCGGGTGTGCTTGTCATCGACGATTTTCTTCCTGGTCATTACCACTTCGCTTTCTTGTATACCAGCACGAACGAGGCTGCTGCCTCGTGGGAAATTGACTACGTGAAGTTGACAGCCAAGACCCTGCTCTCGGTAAACGAAAGCAATACCCATTCCGTCAACCTCTACCCCAATCCTGCTTGCAATCAGGTGTCGTTTGTGTTAGACAACGATGCTCAAGTCAGTGTCTTTGACATGACAGGCCGCAAGGTGAACGAGATGAATGTTGCAGCTGGCAATGCTCAACTCGATGTGAATGAGCTTGAAAGTGGCGTTTACTTTGTCAATTTCCGTTTCGCCAATGGCAGCACGGCAGTATCGAAGTTCGTGAAGTTCTAAGTAAGTAACAAGTATTTTGAATTCCCCAACCCCCTTTGAAGGGGGAGCAGCTTCATGAAAAGTAAAAGCTGCTCCCCCTCTAGAGGGGGATGGGGGGAGTCAGTAAAACCTATCTCTTGAAAAATCTCCTCCTCATAGCACTCCTTCTCATCGTAAACCGGGTCTCGGCCCAGCAGGTGGAGCCTGTGCGCTATGAGGTAAACCGCTGGAACAAGGAGCAAAACTTTCATTTTCAGTCGTTTGATGAAAAAGGTGGCCTCGTGGTTTACGATACCGAAAAGACCGACAAGGACAAACATCGCTTGTGGAACTTTGCCTGTGTCGACAGTAGCCTCTACGAGACCCGCAGCGACTTGATTCCTTTGCCCGACAAGCTTAAATTTGTCGACTCGGGCAGTGACGAACAATTTGCAGCCTTCCTTTTTACTAACGAGGGCAACAAAAAAGCTGCTGACTCACTGGACTTTCTTGTGGTGAGTTTCAATCGGGAGGAAAAGACCTACCAGACCTTTTGGAACAAATGGCCTGAGAAGTCAGTGCCGTTGTCGGTCGAAGTCGCTGGCGGCACGATGATGATGGCGCTCAACAACAAAAGCGGTAATGGGGCTTTGCATTTCTATGACCTTTCGAACAACCAATGCCGAGTGGTGACGCCCTCCTCAGGGAGTTTTGTGCTGTTCCAAACAGAAGCCTTTCAGAAAGAACATTGTTTCGTGGTGGCGGCCAAGGAGTATGTGGACAAGCACTTTGTGTCCACCTCGTTTAATGTCTATTCGTCCATGGGTAACCCGCAAGGCAGCTATAGGTATGAAAACATCCCCAATTCCGCGTTGGGCCGCATGGTCTTCCGTTTCGATGAGAGCAGAAACCTTGTCGTCATTGGCACTTTGGAACGAGAGACGGGACGTAAAGTCAACTTTGAAGGTGTGACCGAAAACTTCGACAAAGAGAGCCTCGGCGTGGTTTGGATGCGCTTTGTTAACGGAGAACCCGATAGTAAGGTGTATTTGTTTAAGGACATGCCTGAGATTGAGCATGCCTTGACGGCTTCCGACCGTGTCAAGTTGCACGAAGAGAAACTGAAACTGAGCAAAAACCATAAGGCTACGAAAGGCGAGATTGCGTTCCAATTCTTGACGCCACGCTTGACCGATTTTGGTGACCTGACCGTGTTTGCTGTTGAGGCCTTCATGCCTTATTACCATACCGAGACACGCATGAGCTATGGCTATTACGGATATTATGGCGGCTATCCTTACACCTACACCATCTTCGACGGTTACGATTTCTTTAGCGAGGTGCTTTTAGCCTTCGACCATGACGGCAATTTGAAATGGCAACAGTCGGTGAAGTTCGATAATGAGCTCACCTACGACCTCTTTCCCCATGCCTCTGAAGGCGTTTGTTACGACGAGTTTGTAGTGGCCTCGCCTTACCATAACAACCTGAGATACACTGCTTTCGACAAAGACGCACAAGTTTTGATGAACCAACAGAGCGAGAAATTGGCTCCAACCCATGGCGGCGATTTTGTGGAGGACGAGTTTTTTGCTCAGATGGCCCAATGGTACGGCAACCGTTTTCTCATCTATGGTTCACAGATCATCCAAAACAGCACGCAGCCCCAAACCAAGCGCTCGGTGTTTTATCTGCAAAAGGTTCAATATGATTGAGTTATGGTGACGAGTTATCTGAAATACTTGTTCCGACGCAAGAGCAAATATAAGGTGCATTCGCCCTTTGTTTACGACTTTATGACCAAAGTCTTGTACGACAAAGGTCCCAATATCGATTATGATACCATGCTGAGAATCAGTCGCTTGTTGGACGGAAAGAGATATGCCACACGTTCGCGTCGAAAAGAAGCGCGATTGCTCTATCGTTTGGTTAATTATCTTGAGCCCGAAGCTGTGGTGTCGTTTGGCACGCTTTCGGCACTCAATACTACGGCGTTGGCTTTAGGTAACTTGCAAACCAAGGTCTATCTCGATCATTCGGCCGACTTCCTTGATACTATGTATTCGATGGGTGTGGTCAACGTCAACCTGTTGCGTCGTGACAAACCCGAACAGGAGCAATTGGAGCGGCTGAGCCTCGATTACGTGTTTTTTGGGTTGAATGACTTTGGTGAGGATACGTGGAACAAACTTGAGGAAGCATACGCGCAAGCCAATGAGGAGACGGTGCTCATTTTTGAGGGAATTCATCATTCGGGTCGTACAGAGGAAGCATGGGAAGCCATTATCGCCGACGAAGATGTTACCTTGAGCATGGATTTGTACTCTGTAGGCATTGTTTTCTTCCGAGAAGGCATTGAGAAACAAGATTTTGTATTGAAGTATTAATAATCACAAAACAATCAAAACCGTGAAAAACCTTTTATTAATTGGAACATGTGGCCCAACCAACTGGTTGGCTGTGGAAAGCCGCCGGTTGGCAGCTTTCCTACAACTGAAAAATAATTGGTTTTGTTGTGTTTTGTAAGTTTTGAGATAAATAGAAAAAAATGAAGAATATCACTTATACCAAAACTGGTGACGAAGGCAAGACCTCGTTGATTGGTGGTCTGCGCGTTGCGAAATATGATGACAGAGTAGAGGCTTACGGCACTGTCGATGAACTGAGTGCTTTCATAGGTGTGCTTTATGACCAGGAAGGCGTCACCCCCGAGATGAAGACCGTGCTGGACACTGTGCAAAACAAGTTGTTCACCATCGAGTCGCATTTTGCTTTGGACGAAAACTCTGAAGTGAAGAAGATGATCCCTGTGCTGACTCCCGAAGATGTGGCTTTTGTGGAGCACGAAATCGATGTGATGAACGAGCAACTACCCGAATTGAGGAGTTTCGTCATCCCGGGCGGCAACTTAAAGGCTTCCTATGCTCATGTGTGCCGCACAGTGTGCCGTCGAGCAGAACGTCAGGGTTGGCGATTGGCTTCGGAGCACCCAGTTGACTCGCTTGATTTGAAGTACCTGAATCGCCTTTCGGATTATTTCTTTGTTTTGGCAAGATTTTTTGGCTTTTTAGACAATATTTGTGAAAATAACTGGGAATCAAATAAATAAAAAATCGTTATTTTTACTAAAAAAACCTTGCTAGTTCCAAAAATACTTGTACTTTTGCGCCCTCAAAAAAGAGTAAAACACAAAAAGATAATACAATGTATTGGACACTAGAATTAGCCTCAAAATTGGAAGATGCCCCATGGCCGGCAACCCGTGATGAATTGTTGGATTGGGCCTTGCGTACGGGCGCACAAGAAGAAATCATAGAAAACCTTCAGGAAATCGAAGACGAAGGTGAGATATACGAACGCATCGAAGACCTTTGGCCTGATTATCCTACTAAGGACGACTTTTTCTTCCACGAAGATGAGTATTAAATAGCTAATTATTTAAAATTCAATGATTTAAATTAGACCCTTGTGTAAACTAAGGGTCTTTTTTTATGCCAAATACAATACTTTTTGTCCTATTTTGAAACAATAAGTTACCCAAAAGTTTACCCAAATAATTCCTTTTTTTCAAAGAAGAAGTATAGTAAAATTTTTATTTTATAAATTATTGTAAAATAATAAGTTATGTTTTTGATTCTGTGTAAACTTATTTTTTGAGATTTTTCGTGTTTTTACATTGAGATTCCATTTGTTTACAAGGGTTTCAGATGTTTCTATATAACTTGCTGCTGTGCCTTGAATAATGTTATTGTCAATGGCTGAAAACCAAGCGTTTTACTATTCGTCTTCTTCTGAATTGTGTAATACTTATTTTTGTTTTGTGCAAAGTTATGAAGCTAATACATTGATTCTTAGTGACTTTCTTTTGAAAAGTAGGCCGTGGTAATCCTGGTTCTGCTATATTCGCTGAGATAATAACACGTGTTTTATGTCAGGATTGAACGATTACAGGAAGATGAACCCTTTTGCCGCCGGCCCCTTGGCTGAGTTAAACTTCGAGGCTCTATTAGGGGAATTGAGACCGGGTTACCAAAGATGCTCTACTTTCACGGCTGACTTTGCCATCGCCGATTCATTCGGGGTTGAGGCGGTAGAGGACACTTTCAAAAGGGCTTTCAATGAATGGAAGGATGACTCTAAGATGATGGCAGAGATGGTCATGGTGCTGAACCACAACATCTGGAGGTGCTACGAGATTGACAATGTCCTTGCCCAGTCCTACGACCGTTGCTGGAAAGGTCCATGATGTTGCTTTGCCAATTCGTCATGGCTCAATCCTCTGATCATAATCCTGTATTTGGCGAGTATGATGAGGTGAGCCCTATTATGGGTAAGTATTTTTCGGTGACAAATGGAGAGAAACATGCGGTTGCCGATGCTTCTGGCAAGATTATCAGTGAATGGGTTGATGCGGTTATTCCTATAGACAGCCATTATACCCAATTGGTGAAAGTCAACGGTAGGAATAAGGCTTGTGCCATTATGAGTGAAAGCGGAAAAATGCTCACTGGATTTGATTTTGCTTGGGTTTATACGATGGATGCTGATGGATTGATTCCAGTCAAATTGAATCAGGATTGGCGTGACATCAAGCTGAAACTGATAGGGGACAAAATATATATTGTGGGTGACAAATCAGAAGGCATGTATGCCATTAAAGACCAAAAGACGAAAAAGATGGGCATCATGTCTGAAACTGGAAAGATAATCGTTACCCCAAAGTATGATGAAGTCGGAGATTTCCATGAAGGGATGTGCAGAGTCTGGATTTTGGAGAAGGGGCACGGTTTTATCAACACAAGTGGTACTTTGGTTGTTCCATGTAAATATCAACAGGTGTATGATTTCGGATCCATTGAAGGTCTGTCAAATAAGTACACGGTTGTTTATGATTTTTGGGGCAATGCCTTTTATATTGATAAAAAAGGTAAACTTGTTAGCGAGGAAAAAGTTGCCAGAGATAGCTATGACAGCCAAAGGAGTAATTCGTGGTATTAAGCGTTTTGAACCGCTGGCACTCATTCACGAGAAAATCACGTTTTAATAATGGACATGATTGTAAGACCTTTGAGGAAACTTGAAGGTCTTCTTTATTTCTCTAAATCCAAAAAAAAATCACGCTATAGAGAAATAAACACTTTATATGTTTATCTTTGATAGCATCATCAGACAAAACGAATACAGCGGAATGGTTTAAAACATGGCTACTTTGGATGATTTTGCCAAGCAGAGGAATTATCCCCGCTTGTGGAAACGAGCCCTCAATGGAGACTGGAGAGCGCAAAAGTGTATTGCGGACACGATTTACTCGGATCTGTATTTCAGGCATCTTGACACCGATGGCGAAACCATGATGAGGTATTATCTGAACTTGGCCGAGCACGACAATGTGGGTGCACAAGAGAGCCTCTTTTTCATCTATAGTAGTGATCAAGTAGGTGTCGGACTTGGTAAGAAGAATTTGAGCGAGGCCATCAAGTGGGGTATGAAAGCGGCGCAGAACGGCTGCGTGCATGTCCAAGCTTTGCTTGCCAACGCTCTGTTGGAAAGAATTTTGAAGGTGAACCTGTCGAACAAGACCGGGAAAAGGCAATTCTTTGGCTTAGAAATGCCGCAAAAAAAGGCTATAAGAAAGCTATGAAAAAACTTGCCGAGCTTGGCGTGTAAGGATGTCTACAACCAATAGTGGGCTGATAATTAGTTTGATAAATAACAGCTTGGTCTATTAAAGTTTTTTTTTTGATGTTTTGTATTTTTTATGGCACGCTTTTTGTTCTAAAATATGGCAGAGCTAAAAATTTCTCTTTTCTTTTGAGAATTCAGAACAAAAGTGTATATTTGCGGCTGAAAAATATCATAGCGGAAGCCGAAAAGCTTATGAGTAGGCAAGTAATCAAAGGTTGCGCCCGACACGTATTAGGGATAATAAAATGAAAAAGCTTTTTATAACCTTGTGTGCTTTTTTGATCAGTGGTTTTGCCATCACTGCTAATGCACAAGATCTGAAAACAGATCTCAAAAATTATGTAACAGCTGTCGACAATTGCGTGCATGCTTACAAAGTAGCAGATAATTCTGCCGATAACAGTGCTTTTATTAAGTACCTGAACGAAGCTAGAGGGTATAGAGATAGCCTGAAAAAGCAGCAGACGGAAATGACTACTGAGCAATTAGAACTTTATAAGAAGACCACGGAAAAACTTGAAGGAGTGGATCCACAAAAGACCTCAAAGAAAGCAGGTCTTAAACCTGAAAAGCCTACAGCAAAACCCGAAAAGCCTACAGCAAAACCCGTAAAGCCTGAGGTTAAACCTGCAGTAAAGCCAGAGGTCAAACCCTCAGTAAAACCTGAGGCCAAAAAGGCTAATAATGGTCTGCAAAAAGAGCTCAAAGAGTTTGAAACAGTTGTCAATAAGTGCGTGAAAGCTTACAAAGATTCATTGGTACGTGATAAATCTGCCAATAAGAATGTTGATAAGCTTAGTGAGTTACTGAAAGATGCTAGGATTCGTAGGGATGCGCTTGAAGGAAAGCAGAGTAAGATGACAGAAGCGCAAGTAAATCTTTTCAAGCAACTCAAAGAAGAACTTGCAAAAGTGGATACGATAAAGTAAAGAAGTATTCTCATCACATAAGGGGGCAAAAGGGGAAGTATTCCTTTTGCCCTTTTTTAATGTACTGATGTAGAATTGTATTAATTCACCCAATGTCATCGTCTTTGTTCCATAGATTTCAACTCGTTGCCCAAATCACCAGGAGCCTTTTCTTGACTGATGCCAAGCGATTGCCTTTTGGGCGTGTGTGGCAATTGTTTTCTAGGTTCACTTGGGAGTTGCCTCAAACCCTTTTGGGCTGGCTTTATACCCTGTTTCGGGCGCTTGCTGGTCAGGTCGATCGTATCGATACTTTTGGCGGTGTCACTTTTGCTACCAAAAAAGATTACAAGTTTGGCATGGGCGTGTCATTAGGCCCCTTTGTCAACCTTTGGGCAGCCCCATGGATGCAGGGCGAAGGCTTTGATTATATCCTTTGCAACCAGATTTGTATGCATGAATTTGGGCATACTGCCGACAGTCAGCGTTTTGGCTGGTTGTATCTTCTGGTCATTGGGCTGCCTAGTCTGTTGAGTGCTTTCGGCAAGGGAGATCATGGTGTTTTTTGGACGGAAACAAGAGCTAACCGACACGCCAAGCGGTATTTTGGCAAGTATTACAGCGTCGCTTGGAACGAAACGAGCTACCCGACGGAAAACTATGCTTAACATGTATTTCCTCATTTATATTACGCGTTCATTAACAACCCGCCATTCCCCAGGTCTCAGATTGCCTAAAGCGATGTTCCCGATTTGAACGCGAATTAGGCGCAGTGTGGGAAACCCTACGGTTGCCGTCATGTGGCGTACCTGCCGGTTCTTGCCTTCGATGAGGGTGAGGCGCACCCAACTGGTGGGAATATTGGCGCGGTATCGGATGGGTGGCATCCGTTCCCATAGATTTTTTGGTGGGTCTACCATCTGTGCTTGGCAAGGCATGGTGCGATAGCCTTTGATAGTCACACTTTTTTTCAACTGGTTGACAGCTTCTTGCGTAATCTGTCCATCTACTTGCGCTAAATAAGTGCGCGGATGCTCGAATTTTGGATCCAACAGTTTTTTGACGAGCCATCCTTCGTCGGTGAGGAGCAAGGCACCCTCGCTGTCGTGGTCAAGGCGACCAGCAGCATACACACCGGCAGGAAACCCAAACTCGTTGAGTGCCCGATGCCCAGCTTCGGGAGTAAATTGGCTGAGTACGCCAAAAGGTTTGTTGAAAAGAATTACCATAATTAATATGCAAAAACAAATCAAATGCAAAAATACACTTTTTATTGACCATCAAATAGTAAGCCATTGCTCTTTTTGGCACATTTTTTGTAAAATCAAAATTAAATTATATATTTGCAGCTGAAAATTAATAGAGCGGAAGCCGAAAAGCTTATGAGTAGGCAAAAATAAAAAGTTGCGCCCGACACTCATTTAGGGAATATAAGATGAAGGATTTTATTATTACTACAGTAATGGCTCTCTTGATAGGTGCCTTCACCTTTACTGCTAATGCTCAAGATAGGAACACTCAGCCAGCCTTAAAAACTTGGGCAAAAACGGAAAAGCAAGTAAAACATAAGAACAAAAGGCGGGATTTGAAGATTAATATAAATGAGAATTTTGTGAAAGTCCAAAGAGAGGCCGGACAAACTCTAGAATTAAAGAAAAAAACCGAAGCAAAAGCCAAGTCAGAGGCCGAGAAAAATGCCATAAAAGTGAATACTGACTTATTCGATGAGTTTGTGAAAACAGTCGAGGATTGTGAAATAGAACACAATAAGAAGTCTATCGAAAAGAATCTATTTAGTCAGAATTTGGAAAAAGCATTGAGGCTTAGTACAAAGATTAATACAAAGATGCTGACTGACGCACAAAAGGTTACTTTTGATGCGAACAAAGCCAAACTTAATGGTTTTCTTAAGAGATAGAAAAGTCAAAAGGACAATCTTGTTTGATAAGGGGCAAGGGGAACGTTTTCCTTTTGCCCTTTTTTGATGTCAATATAAACTACAAATTTCATAAATGTCATCACCTTTGTTGCATTGATAGATAAAATCCGTATCTTTGCCGTTTGAAACCTATATCTTGACAGGTTCTATAGCCATGCGAAAAGTTGTAACCATTCAGGATTTAAAACAAGGCCTCGGCTTGAAAGGCTTCTTCGGCACTTGTGCCGCAGGATTGGCCTATGGGTTTCTCCGTCTGGGCAAAATCAACCGATTGTTCGATGGTGCTGCTGATTATCAAGGCCGTGAGTTTGCCGAACATCTCATCGAGAATATGAACATCACCATCGATGTCAGTCCAGAACAATTGGAAAGCATTCCCAAAGAGGGCGGCTTCGTGATGGTCAGCAACCATCCTTTCGGGGGCATTGAGGGCGTAATGCTGTTGAGTGCCATTGCCAAGGTGCGTCCCGACTTCAAGTTGATGGCCAACTTCATCCTTTCTCATATTCCGAACCTCAAAGAGTGTTTCTTCTCTGTCAATCCTTTTGAGAAAAACCCCGAATGGAAGAGCAGTGTAGGTGGCATCAAAGGTGCCATGTTGCATATTGCGGCGGGCAATGGTTTAGGTGTTTTCCCTGCTGGAGAGGTGTCGCGCTACCATGGTCACGACTTTCCCGAAGACCTGCCTTGGAGTACTTCCATCGCACGTATTATCAAGAACGCCAATGTACCAGTGATTCCCGTATTTTGGGATGGCCGCAACTCAAAGCTGTTTTATGCCGAAGATAAAATTCACACCATGCTGGGTACGGCCCGCTTGACCAAGGAATTGATCAACAAACACGATACTTGCTTCAATTTGCAAATCGGTAAACCAATCCTACCTGCCGAGATAACTACATACGAAAAGCCTGCTGACTTGGCGGCTTATCTGCGTAGCCGTTCATACGCCCTTGAAGCTAATATTCCTGTAAAACCAGTTGAGAAGAAGGAAGTAAAACAAGTTGAGATTGATGCACCAAACGATTTGTCTCTTATGTTGTCTGAATTGGAGGCTATTCGCGAGAAAGCATTTCTCTTTTCTGCTTCCGATTTTGATTGTTATCTTGCTGATTATGATGATGTTCCGAATCTAATGCATGAAATTGCGCGTTTGCGTGAGGAGACTTTCCGCGCCATTGGTGAGGGCACTGGCAAGAATCTCGACCAGGATGAGTTTGACTCGCATTTTAAGCATTTGATTCTTTGGGATAAAGTGAAAAAAAGGATTGTGGGTTGCTATCGTCTTGGCATCGGCAGCGAGATTGTTCCGAAATATGGCATCAAAGGCTTCTATGTCAGTACGTTGGTAAATATCAATGAGTCTTTTATTCCGTATTTGGAGCATACGATTGAGTTAGGACGTTCCTTTGTTGCGCTCGACTATCAAAAAGAAGTGCTACCATTGGTGTCGCTGCTGCGGGGACTTTCGGATGTTGTGGTGCGTTATCCCAATATTAAGCATTTCATCGGTCCGGTCAGTATTAGCAGTTGGTATCCCAAGTTCTATCAGAGCATGATTGTGAAATATGTCACCGAAAAGCATCCAGTGAGTGACGACCTTGTGCACATGGCCACTCCGATGACACCTTTCCATTCAGATTTCCTGAAAGTGGACGCCGATGTGTTGATGCAGGGCAACATGGATAGTATCGACAAGTTTGATAAGTTCATGTTCCGCTTGAGCAACGGCCAATACCGTCTGCCCACCTTATTCAAGAAATACCTGAAACTGAACGCCAAGTTCCTCTGTTTCAATGTCGATCCCGACTTTAATGACACATTAGACTCGCTCCTTTTCCTCACCTTCACTGACTTCCCCGAAGACGAGGTGATGCCACTCTTCCGCGATAGCAGCGACGAAGAGAAGGAAAATGTCAGGAAGCGTTTCGGATATATTTAATTCTCACGCAGAAATCGAAGATTCAACGGAGTTAATGCGCAGAAATGCAAAGCATTTAACGAAGTTAAATCGCAGAAACCTGTCGGACGCAAACCAGGCGACGCTTTGCGCTTCATATAGTTCTGCGAGTACTGCGTGCAACAAAATATCATTCCTCTGAATCCTCTTCTATAGTTTGGGCGAAGAAACTGAAGTTGACTTTGCCGTAATGCCTTTGCTCCATGAAATGGGGATGTTCTTCAAAACTTTTGTACTTGTCGTGTTCCAAAACGAACATGCCGCCTTCACGCAATAAGTTGTTGTCGAAGATGAGTTGCACCAAAGTGTCGTAATGCTCACAGTCATAAGGCGGGTCGGCGAAGATGAGGTCGTATTGCATCTTGTGTTTTTCGAGGAAACGGAAAACATCTGAACGAACCACGAGTAACTCTTTCATGTTGAGTTTGTTGGCTGTTTCACGGATGAACCTTACGCAGCCGAAGTCTTGGTCGACGGAAATGACTTTTGGGCAACCTCTTGACACCAGCTCGTAGGAGATATTGCCTGTACCGGCAAACAAATCCATAGCTTCGGTATCCTCAAAATCGAAATGGTTTTCTATGATGTTAAACAAACTTTCTTTGGCCATGTCGGTTGTGGGGCGTACGGGCAGGTTGGTTGGAGCCGTGATTTGCCGTCGTTGGTATCTTCCTCTTATGATTCTCATCTTAGTGCTTGATAAAGAATGAAATAGTAATGGAATGGCACTTGGTCTAAGGACTTGCTTACTTGAAATGTGTGTGGGTCTTCCACAAAGTGGAGGTCTTTCACATAGCGTCCGCAAAGGTCGATGATATCCGAGGCTGGACGTATAAAGCCTGAGAAAAAGACAGAGGTGTCTTGCCCGGAAACGCTGTTTTGTTCCATGGCGAACAATAGAAAGTAGGCAAAGTCTTCTTTTGTGTTGAACTTAAAATTGTTGGAAAACGATAATTTACCTTCTTTCTTGATAAGCATGTCAAAATCTCGGTTGCAAACATTGATGAAGACACCGTTGTTATCAACGTTTTGCATCATGCTATTGATGAACACGCTGTTCGAATGGGTGATACGGGCATTTTCCCATTTGGCCAATATCTTGTCTTTCAATGCTTTCAAATAGGCGTAGACATTATGACATTGTGCCGAATCAAGGTGTTCTGAAACGATAGTGTATCCTTCTGGAATTTGGAAACCGAAGTCAAGGTATTTGGCTTGGTCGGCTTTGTTGAACAAAGGTTCGGGAACGAGGGTGTAGTATCGGTTGTTGATGAGGCATATCACCGATTGGAAAGTTTTGTTGTTCAGTCCTCTTGCTTCTAAAGCGCGTTCTAAGGCTCGGAAAAGGTCGTCGCTGTCGGCCAACAAGTCCGACTGGTAACATTCCAAGGCGACGATTGTTTGGTTGGCAGTGTCGAGAAGAGCAAAAGAAAGACCACCCAATGAGCATTGGATGGCCATTCTGTATTGCGATGACTTCTCGGCATCAAACTCCTTGTCAAATTGGGAGATATAAGGATTCAACGATGCCGTCATTCATCTTATACGTTTAGAGTTTCTCCCAGTTGCCTTCGGTGGAAGCTTCTTCCATAGAGCCGACTTTGAGACCGGCATAACGATGAATGCTCTCTTTTTCGGCCTTAAGATTATCAACACGCTGTTTCCATTCCTTATCACTGAAAGCAGCACCTGGTTGACCTAAATAAACCTCGTAGGGAGTGCGGGCTTCAAAAATCGGAACTTTAATACCACTACTTTCCTTGGTACCAGCTTCGAGTTCGAAATTTGTTTGAGGTTGGCTGAAAGGCACATGCCTTAAGTCGGTGATGTTGAAATCATCACGGCCACTTTTGAGAGAGTCCATCACTTTTACGAATCCGATGGTGTCGTAAACTGTATAGTAGGTGGAGTCCTCCAAGTTTTGCTTTGAAATCATTTGCACTACGGGAATTTCGGCATTCTGGCAGAATTTGATCAAGGTGTCGAAATTATCCGTGTACTTGTTTGTAGCGTTTTTGTAAAGTACCTCGGCATTACGGATGTCAATAAGGCGTTCAATCACTTGGGCTTCACGGGCCTTTTGTTCAGTGTTGAACTTGATGGGAGCTTGAATGCTCTTGACGACTTGCCATGCTAGCAACACAATGATGGCAAGCAGAATGATGTTGATGACGATGGATAATCCTTTTTTCATTGTAGTATGATTTTCTAATTATTTTCTACTAGGTCTGATTGGCGGCAAAGTTAGGATTTTTTCTGTTATGTAGGACAAAAAATTTCGCTTGAAATTAAAAATGGATTTTATGGAAATTTAAATATTTGTCGTCCAAATATTTACGGATTTTATCAGCGAGGACGATAAAGACTTGGAGCTCGTTTTTTTCCAGCCATAAGGTAGCATCATCGTCTCTGTTGATGGCTTTTGCAAAGGCTAGATTGACCTCAAAATGGTTTTTGATGAGCCATTCTTCGGCTTTCGGTTCCTTGTCGATGACGCTGTCTATGGCGGCGAGTTGGGGAAAATTATGTTCCATAAGCCAGTCTTTGGCCTTGGTGTCGCCTTGGATGGTCTGACTCAAGGCACCCAGTTCGGGATAGCCGTTGCGCATCAGCCATTCGAAGAACTCGTCGCCTTCAGACTCAAAAGTGCAGCCGAAGGCCATCAGTATTTTTATGGGGTAGTGGGTCATTTAACTCGGTTTAATCATCCAATTTCGTGGCAAAGATACGTACAATTCAAATATAATCCTTACCTTTGCACAAACATTTATCGAAATGAAAACCAAACAAGAAATAGTTGAAAACTGGCTGCCACGCTATACGGGCTTGTCACTGGAGAAGTTCGGGAAATACATTCTGTTGACCAACTTCCAAAACTATGTGGACCGCTTTGCCGAATGGCAGGGCGTGGAAGTCGTGGGGCGTGATCGCTCCATGCCCTGCGCCACCGATGGCGAAATCACCATCATCAACTTCAGCATGGGCAGCGCCAATGCCGCTACCATCATGGACCTGCTGAGTGCCATTCAGCCTAAGGCAGTGCTGTTTTTGGGCAAATGCGGCGGCATCAAGAAAATCAACAAAGTCGGCGATCTGATTCTTCCTATTGCTGCCATCCGCGGTGAAGGTACATCAAATGACTATTTCCCACCTGAAGTGCCTGCTCTGCCGGCATTCAGCCTTGAAAAAGCCATCTCCACCACCATCCGCGACTATGGTCGCGACTATTGGACGGGTACGGTTTACACCACCAATCGCCGTGTGTGGGAACACGACGAAGAGTTCAAGGACTATCTGCGCAAAATTAGATGTATGGCGGTTGATATGGAGACAGCGACGATTTTCTCGGTCGGCTTCCATAACGAAATCCCGACTGGTGCACTATTGTTGGTGTCTGACAATCCCATGGTGCCTGAAGGCGTCAAGACTGAGGAAAGCGACAAGGTGGTCAGCAAAAACTATGTCGGTGAGCACCTTCGCATTGGAATAGACTCGCTTCGACAACTCATCAATAACGGTATCACCGTCAAGCACTTGAAGTTCTGATGACTTACGACCAGATCCTTTCCGACATTCATAAGAAGAATTTCGCGCCCATCTATTTCCTGACGGGTGAGGAACCGTATTTCATCGACATGATTTCGGACACCATCGAGAACGAAGCCTTGGACGAGGCCGACCGCGCTTTCAACCAAATCGTGCTCTATGGCCGTGACGTGGATGTGGAGACCATCGCTAATCATGCCCGCAGCTTCCCTATGATGGGTGACCGCATGGTGGTTATCGTCAAGGAAGCGCAGGACGTGAAGGACTTGGAGAAATTTGAGGCTTATCTTGATACCATTCCCGAGACCACGCTCCTTGTTTTCGTCTATAAATACAAGAAGTTCGACAAGCGCAAGACTTTAGCCAAAAAGATTGACAAGAAGGGTGTTTGGTTTGAGTCGAAGAAACTGTACGATAGCAATATTCCTGGATGGATTCAGAATTACCTGAAGGCCGATGGCTACAGCATTACGCCGAAAGCGACGCAGATGCTGGCCGATTTCCTTGGCACCGACCTTCACAAAATCGCCAATGAACTGAAGAAACTCACCATCGCACTGCCTAAAAACAGAAGCATCGATGACGCAGATGTGGAGCGCAACATTGGTATCTCGAAGGATTACAATGTCTTTGAATTGCAGAACGCCATCGGTAGCCGCGATGTGCTGAAAGCCAACCGCATCGTGAACTATTTCGGTGATAATGGCAAGGATAATCCACTGTTAGTTACAGCGATAACGCTTTACGGCTATTTCACCAAAATCCTGAAACTGCATTTTGCCGCCGACAAGTCGCAGGGCGCTTTGGCAAGTATGTTGGGTGTGAATCCTTATTTCGTAAAAGACTACCAATTGGCCGCCCGCAATTATCCGCCTGGAGCATGCATCCGCTGCATCTCCATCCTTCGCGAGTTTGACATGAAATCGAAAGGTTATGAGAGTGGTGAAGTGAGCGAGAAGGATTTGTATAGGGAAATGATTTTTAAATTAATGCATTGTTGAATCGGCCCTTCGACGGGCTCAGGGACCTTAACTTATGAGAATTGTAGCACAACGAGTAACCCACGCATCCGTCACGATTGACGGCAAAGTGAAATCGGAAATCGGTTTGGGAATGTTGATTTTGCTTGGCATTGAGGAGGCCGACAACGAAGAGGATGTGGATTGGCTTTGCCAAAAGTTAACGAAACTCCGCATTTTCAGCGATGAAAACGATGCTATGAACTTGGACATCAACCAGGTAGAAGGCTCATTCCTAGTGGTGAGCCAGTTCACGCTCCACGCCTTGACCAAAAAAGGCAACCGCCCGAGTTTCATTCGGGCTGCACGCCCCGAAGTGGCTATTCCTCTTTATGAACATTTCCTGAAACACCTCGCAGAAATCTCAG
>JAEEGK010005122.1_pt1 | contig 31737 bp, 27 predicted proteins | sample 8958771 | NCBI WGS metagenome assembly JAEEGK01 (sample SAMN16246547, study PRJNA631951) | gut metagenome | biome: gut microbiome; feature: rumen; material: SC-attached | host: Bos | place: Iran: Karaj | collected 2018-10
ACATGATGTCCTTCGATATATGCTCCGACGCCGCCGCTTTCATAACAAGAAAATTCTTCCACGCGATAAGGATTCGGAGAATTGTATTCCTGCATAAGCTGGGCAAAAAGCCGGGAGGTTCCTATTCCCGCAGCAATGATAATGCTGCCGGTATAGCAGACTACTCTCGCGGCAGAGGAAGGCTGCAATATTTTAACTCCCGAAATTGATATCTCGTTTTCCGGGAAAATATCACTGTCTTTATAAACAATGCCAACGGCATTGTTCATGTCACAAGCGCCGCTCCAACCGGCGATTGCCGCGCCGTGTGCATACAATGCCTTTGCGACTCTGAAAAAAGGAGCGTTAAATATATGAACCATTCTGAAAGAAGCCGAAATTGCCAAAAACATCGAAAGGCAATGGATAAACAGCTTCGGTTTTTTGTTGAGGACAGCAATAAGCGCCGCGACAATAACGGATATCGCTATCAGAATCGGAGCAAGGCGTGTGTAAACAGTCTCTGCAAGGTCGGATTCGGTGCTCTTATTAACAAAACCACGCGTCGAGCCGACGTATTTAGTCATAACCGAACCTTCGTTTAACCTTTCCCATTCCGGAGAAACGATAGTCGGAACCTTGACGTTAGACGCTGTTTTAAACGTGAAATAAAAAGCCTTTCTACCCTTATAAGTTCCCCAAAGCGCGCCGAAGAGCGAGAACGCAGAGACAGCGCAGAACGGTGCTCCAAAGCTATGGTCGCCGCCGAATGCCATAACAGCAGCATCCGCCGCCGATAAAATAACGGAGAGCGAAACCAGCGTTTCTTGCGAAAACCGCCCGGAAAATAAATTCGTAAGCCCGAGCATAACTATATCGAAGCATACAACTACCGATGCAACAAGCGAAAACAGGAGAAAAAGCTCAAAGTTTTTATCCGAGCGTCTTATAAAATCCGGCATAAGAATCCCGTAGGCCCGTGAGAAGGTTATCCACGCCATAATAATACAGAGGATGAACATGGGAAAGAGACGAATAGAGAGTCCACCAGTTCTTGAGCCGTATATTCTCAACGCGTCGGAGGGGCGAAGCTCGTTTTCTAAATCCGTCTCACCGCTCTTTTCTCCGCGTCTGCGACTTTCAACGTTTCTCCGTTCGGCGCGGCGTTTTCTGCGGCGCTCGCGTCTTTTGAGTTCGTCGGAAATTGTCTTTTCGACTTCGCCCTCAACGGCTTGTGTTATTTCGGGAACAGCGTATTTCCCTACGCCAAAAAACTCCTGCTCGTCGTCGCTGAGTTCTCTGTCGGAGAACATTTTCTCCTGCTGCTCTTCTATTTTAGACACACGTGCAATGCGTTCCTCAACCTCACGAATCCCCTTTTCTATACCGCGTTTTTTCTTTTTCGCATTAGGCTCGGGGATATTATGGTTCTTTACAACATCGCCGGAACGGGGATGATAGGTTTTTACGTCTTCATCCGGCGTCTCATTAATATCGCCGAATTCGTCTATCTGAGCATTTGATGAATCCGGGGCCGTTCCCAGAGCTTCAGCGATAATCTTTTCCGCCTGCTTCTCAAGTTCATGCTTGGCGGTCTTGCTCTCGCCTTTTATGAAAGCGCTGCCCTTATACTCGGCAAGGATGGACTCAAGAGAGTATTCCTGCCCCATCTCTTCTTCAAAAAAGTCGTTTTTATCGTTCAAGTCCGGCATAATACCCTCCTTCCTCCATTGGGTTTATTTCAAGACATAATGGACGGGGTTATCCCGCCCATTATTAGTGCAGCATTATGATCTTTGCCGCAGCGCTTCATAAAGCATTATAGCTGCGGCGGCAGATGCGTTCAGCGACGACACCTCGCCCTTCATGGGAATGGAAACCCTGAAATCGCATTTTTCTGAAACGAGGCGGCTCATACCCGTTCCCTCGGAACCGATAACTATTGCGGCAGAACCCTTAAGGTCGGCATCCCACAGCGAAGTATCAGCGCCCGCGGCCGTTCCAAAAATCCAAACGCCCGCTTCCTTAAGCTTATCTATGGCGCTGCTGAGATTGGGAACCTTGGCGACGGCAACGTGCTCCACGGCGCCGGCTGAAGTTTTCTCCACGATAGCGGTAATGCCTGCGCTTCTGTGCTTCGGTATAATTATACCGTGCGCTCCGGCACATTCGGCCGTTCTGATGATTGCGCCGAGATTATGAGGGTCGGAAAGCTCGTCACATATAACTATGAGCGGGTTTTCGCCCCTCTCGCGCGCAATGGCGAGGATATCATCCACTGTGCAGTATTCCCTGACGGCGGCAAGCGCGATAACGCCCTGATGAGAATGAGTCTCGCTCATATAATCGAGCTTACGCCTGTCCACCTCAGATACGACGGCACCAGCGGCACGCGCCTTGGAAGCTATAAAACCAAGCGTTTTGTCGCCCTCACCACGGGCAATATAGACCTTGTCAATTGGTCTTCCCGCCTTGAGCGCCTCCATTACGGCGTTTTTGCCTTCAATTTTCCCTTCGTTAATATTATTATCTTGCATTAGTTATACTTTTTAAGCGTTTCGACCATGTCCGTGCGCTCCCATGGAAGGTCGAGGTCAGAACGGCCGAAGTGGCCGTATGCTGCCGTCTGCGAATAAATGGGCGCTCTGAGTCCAAGCTTTTCGATAATCTTCGCGGGGCGAAGATCGAAGCACTCGGAGATTATCTCGGAAAGCTTTTCGTTGGAAACGACGCCTGTTCCGAAGGTATCGACGAGGATGGAAACAGGTCTCGCTACGCCTATTGCGAAAGCAACCTCTATCTGGCAGCGCTTTGCAAGTCCGGCCGCGACTATATTTTTAGCGATATATCTCGTCATATACGCGGCGCTGCGGTCAACTTTAGTGGGGTCCTTGCCGGAGAATGCGCCGCCGCCGTGGCTCGCCATACCGCCATAGGTATCGACTATTATCTTCCTTCCGGTGAGGCCGGAATCGCCTACAGGGCCGCCGGTAACGAAGCGGCCGGTGGGGTTAACGAAAAACTTGGTGTTGTTATCTATGAGATTTGCGGGAATTGCTGCCTTGATGACCTTTTCGATGATTTCCTCGCGAAGCTTTTCAAGGGTAATATCCGGGTCATGCTGCGTGGAAACAACGATAGCGTCTATGCGCTCGACTTCGCCGTTATCGCCATACTGTACGGAGACCTGCGTTTTTCCGTCAGGACGAGCCCAAGGAAGAATACCGGTTTTTCTGGCCTCGGCAAGCCTCTTTGAAAGCTTGTGAGCATAGTAAATCGGGGCGGGCATAAGCTCGGGCGTTTCGTCGCAGGCATAGCCGAACATCATGCCCTGATCTCCCGCGCCGATAAGGTCGGCAGGGTCAGTCTCTCCCTCTGTCTTGTATTCAAGAGACTTGTCAACGCCCATCGCAATATCGGGGCTTTGCTTGTCCAGCGCGACGAGGACAGAGCAGCCGTTGCAGTCGAAGCCGTATTCCGGCTTCGTGTAGCCGATTCTTGCAATGGTTTTTCTTACTACGTCAGGAATATCTACCAGGGCGGACGAGCTTATCTCGCCCATAACGAGGACCATTCCTGTAGTAGTGATGGTTTCGCAGGCGACACGCGCATTCTTGTCCTGAGCCAGATACGCGTCAAGGATAGCGTCGGAAACCTGATCACAGATTTTATCAGGATGTCCTTCCGTGACGGATTCGGACGAAAAAACTCTTTTTGCCATATCTATGTACCCTCCAAAAGCAATGTGTTTAAGCTGTTACAGGCGCTCAAAAAGCGCAAAAACGCATTTATATTATTATTATATCACAAGCTTAATTAGACTTAAAGCATATTTTTATTTTTTTACATTCATTTTTTATATTAATTCATAGACAAAACAGTCGTGATGATGTAAAATATAATAAACCAAAAGCGAGGTAATTCAATGAAAAAAATATCGAACGCAATAGACCGTTTTTCCTATAAGCACCCCGGCTTCGGAATAAACAATCTTATGCTCTTCATTGTTATCGGCAAGGCAATAGTATACGTTATGAGCCTTATCGACCGAAGCGGCTATTTCCTCGGCTACCTTCTTTTCAGCCCGCAGATGATTATACAGGGACAGGTTTGGCGCATCATAACTTTTATTTTCATACCTAATAGCATGAGCCCGATTTTCCTGCTCATTTCGCTGTATTTTTATTATTTTATCGGCACGAGTCTTGAACGTGAATGGGGCAAGGCAAAATTCACCTTGTATTATATTTCCGGAATTCTTTTCACAGTAGTCTACGGCATGATAGCGGGGCTTATAAGCCGCTCTTCCCTGCTCATTTTGGCGGATTCAACGTATATAAATCTTTCCATGTTCTTTGTCTTCGCTACGCTTTACCCTGAAAACAGAGTTCTGCTCTTCTTCATTATCCCAATAAAGATAAAATGGCTTGCTTATGTTGACGCAGCGTTTTTCGCATTCGGCATAATCCAGTATCTGGCCGCCGGATATTTTGTTCTCGCGCTTCTCCCTGTCGTCGCCGTTCTGAATTACTTTTTCTTCTGCGGCGATATTATCATCGAAAGAATCGGCTTCCTTCGTGCGCGCTTTTTTAGTCGCCGCCCTTCCAACGTGATTAACATGAAAAAAGCCGCCGAACGCGCCCGTGCGGAAAATGAAGGCCGCGGCTACACGCATAAATGCAGCGTTTGCGGACGCACGGATGCAGACCACCCCGAGCTTGAGTTCAGATACTGCTCGCGCTGCGTAGGCTTCCACTGTTTCTGCCAGGATCATATCCATAGTCACGTTCACTTTACTGAATAAGACAACAATAAAAATAATGCCCGAAGGATGGTTTCAGTACCACGTCCTTCGGGCTATTTAATTTATTAATGCTTTACGAATTTATCATATATTGCGCGGAGCGCCGTTTCAAAGTCCTTCTCATCAACACCGAGAATAATGTTGATTTCGCTCGAACCCTGGTCAATCATGCGGATGTTTATGTTTGCGTCCGCGACGGCGGAGAACACCTTTGCCGCGGTTCCTTTATTATGCACCATGCCGCGTCCGACGACCGCTATGAGCGCGAGTCCGCCCTCAAAACCTATGTACTCCGGCAGGCAGGTCGCGCAAATATTGTTGAGTATACGATTCTTTTGGTCCACGCTTATCTCGCCGGAAAGAACGACGCTCATCGTGTCGATACCTGATGGAAGATGCTCAAAGGTGATGCCTTCGCTCTCTATGGCGGAAAGGACGCGTCTGCCGAAGCCGATTTCGGAGTTCATATGCGCCTTCTCGATGTTGAGGATGGTGAAGCCTTTTCTTCCGGCAATACCGGTAATGATATGCGCTTCATCGGGAATATCTGTGCCGTTAGGAACAATCATCGTGCCCTTAACGCTCGGGTCGTTCGTATTTCGGATATTTATTGGTATTTTCGCGGCACGAACGGGGAAAATAGAATCCTCATGCAGAACGCCGGCGCCCATATACGAAAGCTCGCGCATCTCATGATAGGTGATGTTATTGATGCCGCAGGGAGAATCGACGATTCTCGGGTCCGTCATGAGGTAGCCGGAAACGTCCGTCCAGTTTTCATAAATCGTCGCTCTCGCCGCTCTTGCGACTATGGAGCCGGTTATATCGCTTCCGCCGCGGGAAAAGGTCTTTATAGTGCCGTTAGGCATAGAGCCGTAAAAACCGGGAATAACGGCGCGATAATGCCTGTCAAGCTCCGCATTTAAGATCTTATCCGTCGTTTCATCGTCAAATGTGCCGTCCTCCGCAAAACGGACGACCTTTGCCGCATCGATGAAATCGAAGCCAAGGAGCTTGGCGAGAATAAGTCCGTTAAGATATTCTCCCCTGCTGGCCGCGTAATCACGCCCAGCGTGAAGCGCGAAGGAAGTCTTTATAGACTCGAATTCCTTTGAAAGGTCAAGCTCAATGCCGAGCCCTTCGATAATGGAATTGTATCTATCGACTATTTTAGCGAACGAAGCGTCTATATTATCGCCCTGAGAAGCTATCTGATAGCACTCATAGAGCATATCCGTAACCTTTGTGTCGGAGGAAAAACGCTTTCCGGGCGCGGAGGGTACAACATAGCGGCGCTCCGGCTCTTCAAGAATAATTCTTTCTACCATTCTGAAATGTTCGGCGTCTGCCAGAGAACTGCCGCCGAATTTTACAACTTTAACCATTTGGGGTTACATTCCTTTCAAATACCGCTGTTATTCCGCAGTTCGGAATACTACGTTATAATAAAATAAAAGCGGCTTCGCGTCAAGATAATTTTGTTATCCTAACGCGAAGCCGGAAACAATTTGCATTTCCGGAATATTTTTTATGTTTTAATGAGTCTGCTACATAATTTAAGGATGCATAACCCTATTGCATAATTTCCTTAATAAGAATATTGCAAACATAGTTATTTTCCTTGTCATAAATGAGCTCTGCGATAACCGTCTTGTATTCGCCGTTAATCCGCCTTGTAAACCGTTTTTTTTGCGAAGAAGCGGCTTTAAGATTGTCCATACTAAGAAAAGCTTCGACATCTGCCTTATCGTCTGTTTTTATAATGCCGCTGTTTATAAAGAGTTCCAGATAACGCTTATAGTCGGCATGGCTGCTTTCGAGAAGCTCTTTTTCATCCTCACATACCTGAACAGGAATGAAACTGTTCGCAGCCGTATCTACGCGCAGAATAGTCAAGTATGAGTTGCGGAGAATGCCAAACATGCTCAGTTCCAGCCGCCTGTCCTGCCCCTCGGATAGATAATACTGCTCTTTATCCCTATACATCATGTTATCCGCGCGATTAATCAAGCTGATTAAATCTTCCTTTTCACGCAAGATTGCATATCCCATTGAAATATCCAGTGGGTATGGAAGCCTTTCGCTCTTTTTCAAGCAGCTTCTTTTTACGGTTTTTATTTCTTCCTCTATAAAACCAATACCCTCGTCTTCGTAGATTACAAGGAATTCGTCTCCGCCCAGCCGAAAAATCATGCTTGAATGGAGCATACCTTTTTCAAGGCATTCCGCCGCAAGGAAAATAAGTTCGTCTCCCGTAGTATGGCCAAAATCATCGTTTACGGCTTTTAGTCCGTTTATATCGCATTGTACGCAGGCTAAACGAATAAGTTCATCCGACGTGCTTATCTGCTCGCATTTCTTTGAATAAAATTCCTGATAGGCGCTTCGGTTATAAACCCTCGTCATTTCGTCAACGTACACCCTGCTGAAAAGCGATTTCAAGGGATTTTCGAGAGACAGGAACAGGCTCAGCGCAACAAGAGTAATGGAGCTTGCCGTAAAGAGAATTTCCGGGACGAAAATCTGTATCGTCCAGAAAATCATGAGAACGAGTGAAATCGGGAACACGGTAACTATTGCCGACCTTTTTATTTTCTTGAAGTATTTTACGAAAATAATGTCCCATGTCAGCAAGGTGAGATACGCCGCGCCATAGGTTATAAAGAGGCCGATACCCCAGCTATAGTTTGTCGCTGTCCCCTCCATGAATTTCAGATCAAAACAGGGCATGAGCACGATGCAGGCTATTCCGATAATGCCCTGCACTATTATTACAAGCCTTCTCTTTTTCTTGTTCGTGGAAATCAGAGAGAAAACGTATAATCCATAAATAAAGCAGACCAGCAGCCCGGTTCCGAAGAACGAATAATGGAGAATATTATTTACAAGAGTCGGAACAGTGTCTAATGAGTTTACGGTAATTTCTGTGATAAGCGCAAAAATACTATGCAGCAGCGCGGCCAAGGTAAAGAAAATATAGCTCGATTTCTTGCTCTTGTATTTGCCGGAATACAGACCGTATCCGGCAATGACCAAGAGAATAAGAATATCTATTATTTCCGCTCTTATAAGAATTAATAATTTCATCACAGCACCTTTTCTCCGACTATAAGCCGGAATTAATCAGCCGGAGGAATTAATACTAAATTTTTATGCTCTGCCTTCGCGTCGCAATAAATACAGCGGTATACTACGTTTTCCTCATCGGCAAGGCGGAAAACCTGCGGAAGTTCCTGCTCCGTCGAGCTTATGCAGCGCGGATTATTGCAGCTTATGATGCCGCGCAGCTCCTTCGGGAGCTCCAATTTGCTCTTTTTGATTATTTCGCCGTTTTTAATTACATTAACCGTAACGCCCGGGTCAATATATCCTATTGCGTCAAGGTCGAGGTCAATCAGCTCATCTATTTTTATTATGTCCTTTTTTCCGGTTTTGCCGCTGGGTACGTTTTTAATAATGGCCACGCAGCAGTCAAGCTTATCGAGATTTAAAAAATGATATATCCTCATGCTGCTTCCGGCTTTTATATGGTCGATAACATAGCCGTTGTTTATCGCATCGATATTCATTTATTCACCTCCAGAAGCATCATGATAAGCGCCATGCGGATGAATTTTCCGTAAAGCACCTGCTTGAAGTAGCATGCACGAGGGTCGTCGTCTACTGAGGTGGATATCTCATTTACACGCGGCAGCGGGTGCAGCACGGCGAGTTCCTTTTTGGCACTTATAAGCTTTTCAGGTGTGAGAACATAGCTGTCCTTGAGGCGAATATAGTCAGCTTCATTGAAGAAGCGTTCTCTCTGAACGCGCGTCATGTAAAGGATATCGAGCTCGGGCATAACCTCTTCAAGAGAACCCGTTTCATAATATGGGATGTTCCTTTTGAGGATTATATCCTGCATTACATAGTCAGGGATCGTAAGCTCATCCGGCGATATCATGATGAATTTAATACCCGCATAACGGGAAAGAGCGTCGATAAGCGAATGGACCGTTCTGCCGAATTTAAGGTCTCCGCAGAGGCCGACGGTCATATTCCCGAGTCTGCCCTTCTCGCGGCTTATTGTTATGAGATCAGCCAAGGTCTGCGTCGGGTGATTGTGTCCACCGTCGCCCGCGTTTATAACGGGGACACCCGCCGAAATGGAAGCGACAAGCGGCGCGCCCTCCTTGGGGTGGCGCATGGCGATAATATCGGCAAAACAGCCAACGGTTCGCGCAGTGTCGGAAACACTCTCGCCCTTAGCAGAAGAACTGCTCGTCGCTTCGGAAAAGCCGATTACGCTGCCACCGAGCTCAAGCATGGCGGACTCAAAGCTCAGCCTTGTGCGCGTGCTCGGTTCATAAAAGAGCGTTGCGAGCTTCTTTCTGCGGCAGCAATCGGCATAATCATCAGGGTTCGCCATGATGTCGTTTGCCGTAGCGATAAGCCCGTCAATTTCGTCGGGTGAAAGATCATGAATACTGATAAGACTTCTCATTTCTTTATCCAGCTTTCGTCGGCAGGATTATTCCTGAAAGCGATTATCCTGTCAATATCTTCCTTTTTGATATAACCGAGTTCAGCAGCGACGTCTGCGATTACGTCAAAATTCGTCGCGCTGTGGTTTATAATCTTATGCTGCTTGAAACGGACGTTCGCGGGCAGCATATTATATGTGAATATGCTCACAATACCGAGAACCTCCGCCTGCGCCGCGCGCAGGACGTCAACTACCTCCATCACGCTGCCGCCGGTGGAGATAAGGTCCTCCACGACTACGACCTTCTGCCCCGGAAGAAGCTTTCCTTCGATCTGATTCTTGCGTCCGTGGTCTTTCGCTCCGCCTCTGACGTAGCCCATCGGAAGGTCAAGGATCTTTGCCGTGAGCGCGGCGTGGGCGATGCCGGCTGTGCTCGTTCCCATAAGGACTTCACAATCAGGGTAATACTGCTTAATAAGGGATGCAAGAGAATCCTCAATGAGATCCCTTACTCGCGGCTCACTGAGAGTAAGCCTGTTATCGCAATAAATCGGGCTTTTGATGCCGCTCGCCCAGGTGAAGGGTTCGTCTGGCCTGAAAAACACCGCTTCTATCGAAAGCAGCGCCTTCGCAACTTCTCTTTCCATTTTCATTTCCTGCCTTTCAACAAAAATCGTTCACGCAGCGTTCATATGCCTTGAGCGGGTCAGCCGCTCCTGTAATCGAACGCCCTACTACGATATAATCGCTTCCTAATTGTTTCGCCATTGCCGGGGTAGTTACACGAGTCTGGTCGCCCTTATCGTTCTCTGCAAAGCGAATTCCGGGCGTGACCGTAAGGAATTCGTTCCCGCACGCTTTATGAATAAGCCCTGCCTCAAGCGGCGAGCAGACAACTCCGCCGAGTCCCGCCGCTTTCGCGTTTTTCGCGTAGGATATAACCGTGTCCTCCATGCTTTTTTCTATAAGCAGCTCCGAATGAAGCATTTCTTCCGAGGTGGAGGTAAGCTGAGTGACGCCGATAAGCACGGGCGGCTTTTCCGCTGTGGAAACCGCCTCCTTTGCGGCTGCCATCATTTTCCGCCCCCCTGCTGCATGGACGTTTATAATGTCCACTCCAAGGCCCGCAAGGACCTTCATCGCCGAGGCTACAGTATTCGGAATGTCATGCAGCTTTAAATCCAAAAAAATGCGAAAGCCACGCTTTTTAAGCTCCCTTACAATAGGCGCGCCCTCGGCATAATAAAGCTCCATGCCGATTTTCAGATAAGGATTTCGCCCCTCAAAGGGCCTGAGGAAGCCGAACATTTTATCAGCTGTTGGAAAATCACAAGCGATAATAACGTCTTTACCCATCAGTGCGCGCCTCCGATAATATCAGTAATATTTTTTATCCCGAGCTTTTCCATTTCCTCGGGGAGAGAATAAATAATATCGCGACAGGCATAAGGGTCGATTAGATTCGCTGCGCCTACCTGAACTGCGTTTGCTCCGGCGAGCATCATTTCGATAACATCCCTTGCGCTCGTTACGCCGCCCATGCCGATAATCGGGATTTTCACCGCCTCATATACTTCATAGACCATTCTTAGCGCGACGGGGAAAATCGCGGGGCCGGAGAATCCGCCCTTTTTATTGGCTATAACCGGCTTGCGTGTTTTTAAATCTATCCTCATGCCGAGCAGAGTATTGATTAGGCTTATCCCGTCCGCTCCCGCCTCCTCGCAGGCTTTGGCTATCGAGGCTATATCCGTGACGTTCGGGGAAAGTTTGACAAAAAGCGGCTTAGAGAGGACTTTTTTCACCGCTTTTGTAAGCTCAAAAGCACAGTCCGCCGAGGTTCCGAAGCTCATGCCTCCGTTGTGTACGTTCGGGCAACTGATGTTCAGCTCTACCGCTCCGATTTCCTTCACTGCGTTCGCCTTTTGGCAGCAGGTGACGTATTCATCCTGCGAAAAACCGCTGATGTTTGCGATTACGGGCTTAGTGTAGAATCGTGCAAGCTTGGGTATTTCCTCGGAAATAACGGCGTCGATACCGGGGTTTTGCAGACCGACGGAGTTTATCATGCCGGAGGTGCATTCGGCGATCCTCGGGGTCGGGTTCCCAAAGCGCGGAGCAAGCGTCGTCCCCTTCAGGGCGATGGAGCCGAGGATATTAATATCGTAAAGCTCGGCAAATTCATATCCAAAGCCAAAGGTGCCGCTCGCCGGAATAACCGGGTTACTAAGCTCGAGCCCTGCCAGATTAACATTTAACCCCATATAAGCACCTCTCTCTTAAACACCGGGCCGTCGCGGCAAACGCGCTTAGCGCCCTCGCTCGTCATCATAGAGCAGCCCATACATGCGCCGAAGCCGCAGCCCATTCTCTCTTCAAAGCTATACTGCCCGGGGAGGTCGAACGCATCATATACTGCGCGAAGCATGGGCTTCGGGCCGCAGCAGAAGATATAATCCGGCATTGTATGAAACACTGCCGCGCCGTCAGGCGCAAAGCCTTTTATTCCTGTCGAACCGTCAGCCGTTGTGATGATAGTTTCGCAACCGAGTGACGCAAAATCACGCGAAAGGAAAACCTCGTCCGCGCTGTTGAAGCCGAGGACAACCTCAGGGTTCTTGCCGGTCTCGCAGAGCTTTTTAGCCAGCAGATAAAGCGGCGCGGCTCCCGCGCCTCCTCCGAGCAGCATCGGACGCTTAAACTCTCCCGAAATGTCAAACCCGTTGCCTAACCCAGTCATCAGATCGAGGCTTTGTCCGGGCGTCAGTTCTCTCATAAACTCCGTCCCCGTGCCTACGACCTTATATATAAGCGTCAGCATGTCGCCCTCGGCGTCGCAAACCGAGATCGGGCGGCGGAGGAAAAAGCCCGGAAGCTCGATGTTTACGAACTGACCTGCGGCGCTTATTGCGGAGGTATCCCCCGAAAGGCGCATGCGGTAAGTGTTTTTCGCTATGAGTTCATTTGAAATAATCTCAAACGGCGATTTTTTCATTCCTTATCCTCCCACACAAGACCGCCCTCGCAGAAGGTCATGAGGCAGCGTCCGAAAAGCTTTTTTCCCTCAAAGGGCGTAGACTTTCCCATTGACAGAAACTCTGCCGGGTCTACCGTATATTCTTTGTCGAGATCGAAAACCGTCAGATTCGCGGGCAGTCCGTCAGTGAGCGGACTGCCTATGCCGAAGCGTTTTTTCGGTGCCTCCGACATAAGCTCAATAAGGCGTTCCAGCGTGATATGCCCCGGGCGCACAAGATATGTGTAGCAGGCCGCAAACGAGGTTTCAAGCCCGACGACGCCGTTTAAACTGTCCTTTAGCCCGCGTGACTTTTCCTCGGCGGAATGCGGTGCATGATCGGTGGCAATCATGTCGATAGTGCCGTCCTTTATGCCGGCAATCAGCGCGTCCCTGTCCTCCTTAGAGCGAAGGGGCGGGTTCATCTTGAAGCGTCCGTCCTCTATAATATCCTCGTCGCAAAAGGCGATATAGTGCGGCGCAGTCTCGCAGGTTACGTTCACGCCTCCCGCCTTGGCGTGGCGGATAAGCTCGACGCTTTCCTTCGTGGAAACGTGGCACACATGGTAAGCGCAGTCGGTTTCCGAGGCGATGGCAAGGTCGCGCTCAAGCTGCTTCCACTCGCTGTCAGAGCCTATTCCCTTGTGTCCATGCTCCTCGGCATATTTTCCCGCGTGGATATAACCGCCGTCGAGCAGAGAATTATCCTCGCAGTGCGCGCAGATAAGCTTTTTAAGACGGTGCGCCTTGAGCATGGCGGCAAACATTATTTCCGCCTCCTGCACTCCGCTTCCGTCGTCCGAAAAGGCGCAGACCTTGTCCGCGATGGCCTCCATGTCGGAAAGATATTCGCCCTTGCGCCCCATCGTTATCGCGCCGTAGGGATAGACGTGAACAGCTGCGTCTGATTTTATAATGTCAAGCTGCTTCTTAACGCTTCCGCCTGTATCGGGAACTGGGTCTACGTTCGGCATGGCGCAAAGGTCGGTAAATCCGCCGCGTGCGGCAGCCAGGGAGCCGGTTTTTATAGTCTCCTTATAAGAAAAGCCCGGCTCACGCAGATGAACATGAACATCTGCCAAGCCGGGAAAAACATACTTTCCAGTACAGTCAATATTACGGGCTCCCGGGTCAAGGAGCATCTGCATATCAACTCGCATATCATTCATGAACACGATACCGTCACAAATGGTAATGTTCCCGGTATAGAAGCCGGAGCCGTTAAAGATATTCGCGTTTTTCAGAACGTAATCCATTATTGTGATTCACTCCATTGTAGAGACTCATTTTTATTATTTTACTATTTATAGAGCATCATGTCAATCAATAACGCCTGTATTTTTTGCTCTTTTCCTCAGAATATCGCCCGGCGCGAGTTCATAGGGGCAGTCTATCAAAAGCTTCTGCTGCGGGTGCGGCGCGGAGTCAAGCACGCTCCCCTCTTCGTCCGTCAGTGAGCTAACTACGAAGGAAGCGCCGGTAAAGCTCGGCGAAAGCACCTCGAGCGTATCTCCGGCAAAAAAGCGGTTTCTCTGCTCGATAAGAAGCTTACCGTTCTCGCGGCCCAAAACTACGGCGGTAAACACCGCGTCCTGCGTATATCCGTCGCTCGCGGCGGGCTCGTGCGCTATCTTGCCGTAATAAAAGCCCGTAGAAAAATCGCGGTGGCTCGCGCTGCAAAGCTCTTTCTCAAGTTCATCTATCGGCGCAGCATGGTCGATTGCCTTTCTATACGCGTTCACGACTGTTGCAACGTAATACGGCGACTTCATCCTGCCTTCGATTTTGAAGGAATAAACGCCCGCTTTTGCGATCTCGTCGATAAACTCTATCGTTTTAAGGTCGCGGCTGCTCATAATGGTCGTGCCCGTTTCATCCTCATAGACCGGGAAGGCTTCATCCGGTCTTTCGTTTTGGACGAGCTTATATTTCCATCTGCAGGGCTGGGCGCAGTCTCCCCTGTTTGAGTCTCTGCCCGCGAGGAAGGCGCTTATAAGGCAGCGTCCGGAATAAGCCATGCACATCGCGCCGTGAACGAAGGCTTCAAGCTCAAGCTCAGGCGGAGTCTTGTCCCGCAGCTCCTTAATTTCGTCGAGGCTGAGCTCACGCCCGAGGACTATCCTCTTTGCGCCCATCCTGTAATAAGCGTTCGCGGCGGCGTAATTTACGCAGCTTGCCTGCGTGCTTACATGAACGGGAAGCTCGGGAACGGTCTCGGCGGCAAGAGCAATAACGCCAATGTCCGAAACGATTATTCCGTCCGCGCCCATCGCGGCAAGCTCGCGCAAATACTCCGGCAGCGGCGGGAAGTCGCAGTTACGCGCGAAGGAATTGACCGTAATGTAAATCTTCTTCCCTCGCTCGTGAACATAGTCTATGCCCGATTTGAGCGCTTCCATGGTAAAATCCGTCGGCGTCGTGCGAAGATGCATAAACGGGCCGCCGCAGTAAACGGCGTCAGCGCCGAAATATATGGCTGTTTTCAGTTTTTCAAGATCGCCTGCCGGCGCAAGCAGCTCAGTTTGCATAAGCACCTCTCAATTATATCAAAGCAGTTCGCGGTAATATAAGCCGCTCGTGCGCTCGCCGTCAAATTCCTGCCCGGAGGCAAAGATATTATAGACCTCGCGGCAGCGCTTTTTATTTTCAAGCGTAAAATACAGCGTCAGGAAATCGCCCTTGACTCCTGGCTTATCGCCAATATAAAGCGGAACGCTGTTTAATAGCTGAGAATACTTTTTCCCGGAGCACAAGACTGTAAATTCCTTGACGTATCTATCCTTTAAACGGCTGCGCCCGTCACAGGCGCCGCAGCCCTTCTGCGTTTTCATAGGGCAAGCACTGAACAGCATCAAGGGAAGATAGCCGTATGCCGCAAGACCCGTTTTTGCCCCGCTAAGGCCGAACATATCGCCCATAGAGCTTTCAAAGGAAAGGGTCATCTCGTCTATTCCGAGCGCAGCATATTCACGCGCTGAAACGGAGTTTAGTACATTTAGGAAAAACGAGCCGAAGCATAAAAGACCGACGCGGCGAATAATGGCGATATCGCCCAGGGTAGACGCGGCGGCGCGTTTGAGTCCGGCATTTTTCAGCCGAAGCAGTTTTTCGTTTATACTGTTTTCATCGAAAACCGAGATAAAGCGCGGAAGCTCGCATACAAGCTTATCGCCAAAGCGGGAAATCACAGCGTCGTCAATTTCTGAAAGAGGAAGAATAACACGCTCGGCTTTGTCAGCTTCATCAAAAAGCTGAGAAGCAGACTCAAAGCGAAGATATAGCTTTTTCTCCGTTCCGGCGTTTTCCGGCTGCGGAAAAGCAAAATCCGAGCGAATTTCGTGCGGCTTTACAGCGCTTCTTAACTTAATAAGAGTATCAAGCGCGCTCCTTCGGAGGGCATTTATTGCAGCCGCGGGAAGAAACAGACCTTCGTCAAGCTCAACCTTTATTTCGTCGGCGTAAAATGGCGAGCCGCCGGTTTTTGCAAGGCTTTTTACCGCGTCGGCTTCCTCCATTCCGCGTGTACGCGCCTCCTGCGGGGTCTCCCCTTCTGCGCTTACGGTGTTGCTTCCGTCGCTCACCGTAAGACGCGAAGGCGCGCCGCGATGAAATTCAGCAACCATTGAAACAGGCACGGTTTGCAGCTCATTTCTGTATGCAGCCGCAATTTTGCCGAGGACGGACGCAGCTGCAGCAACGTCCTCCTTGGTGCGAACGCCGAACATCGAAAAGTCGCGCCGCCCGGTAAGATAGCCGTCGGTAAATCCGCTTCTTGAAAAAACCGAACGCAGAGCCTCCATATCGGGCTCTTCACCGTTAATAACGCTCCTGCACGCGCTGACGGCAGCAGCAACGTATTCCGGCCTTTTCATGCGGCCTTCGATTTTAAGCGAGCTGACACCTGCTCTGCATAATTCCGGGATAATCCGAACGGCAGATAAATCCTTTAAGGACAGCGCAAAATCTCGCTCCCGTGTTTTAAAATCAAGACGGCAGGGCTGCGCGCAGAGACCGCGGTTGCCGCTCCGTCCGCCGAGCATGGAGGAAAGATAGCACTGGCCGGAAACGCTCATACAAAGCGCCCCGTGAACAAAAGCCTCAAGCTCAATATCGGTTCTGGCCGAAATTTCCGCAATTTCTTTAAGCGACAGCTCACGCGCAAGCACAGCTCGCGAAAAGCCGAGCTCCTTTGCCATTTCCGCGCCCGCGGCGTTATGTATCGCCATCTGCGTCGAGGCGTGCATAGCAAGACTCGGGCAGCATTCGCGGATGAGCTTCGCCACGGCTAAATCCTGCACAATTACGGCGTCGACACCGCAGGATGCAACGGATTCAATCTCTTTATAAAGCGCCGCAAGCTCCGAGTTTTTTACAAGGGTGTTCAGCGTTACATGAACGCGCACTCCCCTTGCATGGCAGTATTTCACCGTTTCCTCAAGCTCCGCGCCGCCGAAATTGGATGCGTTTCTGCGGGCGTTAAAGTTCTTGGTTCCGAGATAAACCGCGTCCGCGCCGGAGCGAACGGCAGCCTCAACCATTTCAAAGCTTCCCGCCGGGGCGAGTATCTCGGGCTTAAACGCGCTCATTTTCTGTAAAACAGTACGCCGAGGGTACCGGGCCCGCAATGGTTGCAGACGGTGCATCCGGCGTTTGTTTCAAGAATCTCATCAAATATGCCGAGATCCTCCACCTGCTTATGAATGTCAGCCAAAAGAGCGGGCTCGCAGGAGGAAAAGGTAATGAAAATACGGCGGGGGTCAAGGTCGTCTCTGTTTTCAAGGCGATCCTTTACATAGGCTTTCAGCGCCTTTTCAATGCTGCCTCTGTACTTTTTGCCCACCTGCATTTTTCCGTTTATGACCTCTATGCAGGGCTTGAGCTTGAGGACGTTTGCCCCCAGCATGGCAATGCCGGAGCAGCGTCCGCCCTTATGAAGATAAGCGAGCGTATCAATAACGAAGCTTGCTTCGACTTTTTCCGCCATTGCGTCAAGCTTGGCCTTAATATCGGCGGGCTCCATACCCTGCTGAGCCATTATTGCAGCGTCGAGAACGAGATGACCCGAGCCCGTCGAAAGATTGCGCGAATCGACGACGTAGACGTTTCCGAGGTCAGCAGCCGCGACGCAGGCGTTTTGGTAGCAGGCGGAAAAATCGCTGCTGATATTGATATGTATGATAGCGTCGCAGTCCTGCAGCTCCTCCGTAAAAACATTTATGTACTCGTCGATATTTACGGCTGCCGTATGGCAAAGCCCGCCCTTCTCGACATAATCGAATATGTCGGCCGGATGGATGGTAATACCGTCAAGAGAATCGCTGTCGTCATCCTTAATAATATGAAGGGGAATAATTCTAACATTGTACTTTTCAATGAGTTCTTGAGAAAGGTCTGCTGTGCTGTCAGCCGTAATTTTAATTTTCATATCTTTCACCTCAAAAATTATTCATATCGTCGAGTGCCGCGCAATATTCTCCCGTTGTGTAATATGAGCTCGTATAAGCCATGCGGTTTGCCGCGCCCGCAACAGTAAGGAGGCGTTTTGTCCCGGATGCTGCGGCGTCATAAACGCTTTGCGTATCCTCCGCGCCGATGAACTTATCCTCCGCGCCGCAAACAAAAAGCGCCGGAACGCTGAGCTTTGCGGCGTATGCTTCAATGTTCAGCTCGCTCACCTCAAAATGGAAGGCTCTGTTAACGGATCTGTCCAGCAGCTTCCCCGTGAGAAAGTCGCCAAGCCCGAACTGCGCCTTTAGCTGAGCAAGCTCAAGCGCCTTAAAATCGCGATAAGGCGAATCGCAGACAAGGAGCGAAACACCGCAGTCCAGATCCTCATTCGCCGCCAAAAGAAGCGAAGCGACTGCGCCGGAGCCTCTGCCGTGAAGAATTATCTTTTGGTTCGGGCAGGCCTTCTTGATAACGTCAAAAAGATCATACTGCTCGTACATACCAAAGGTCGTAAACTCTGTGTCGCTCCCGTCGCCGCGCATTTCGGTAATAAGGACGTTATAGCCCTTATCCCACCAGTAGGGCGCGAATATCGCGCTGTCTGCCATCGTTTCGTAATAGCCGTGGACAAGAACCGCAGTCGTGTCCGAACCCTGATTATAGACCCTGCAGCTTACGCTTACAAGGTCGTCTCTGCTGAATTTTTCTCCGGCGGAGCGCAAATCAACGCTCAGAGTTTCGGCGCTGTGCTCAGCCTCCCAAGTCTCAGCGGCGGCGAGCATTTTTTCGTAAAGCGCCGCGTCCTCAGCCGAGAAAACGTAATTTTCATCGTTCATGAGAACTTCTTCGACCTTATACTTCTGGAAAGCTATCTCAAAGACCTGGCTTGCCGAATTCTGCTGCCCCCAAAGCAGCATGAGCGCCCCCGCCACGACTACGCCGATAATAAGGAAAATAAAACTTTTGTTTTCTTGTTTTTTCTGCATTTTCTATCACGCCAGTTCAATCATGTATTTTGCCGACTTCGTATTCCGAAACATTTTCCGTGCGCTCATAAATCGTCCCGTCGCCGCGCTGCAGCGCTATCATGCCTGTGCGCGCGATTTCGGTAATACCGAACTCCGAAAGGAGGCTGATGAGCGCGTCGCCCTTCGATGCATCCGCGGAAACCTGAATCATGAGCGAATTTTTGCTCATATCCACTATCGCCGCGCGGAAGACGTTGACTATCTGTATAATGCTGTCGCGGCTGTCCTTCGTTTCGGCGCGAACCTTTATGAGCAGCAGCTCCCTGTAAATCGAGTCGGTGCCCGTTAGACGTTTAATGCTTATTACAGGCAGGAGCTTGGCAAGCTGCGCCTCTAAAAGAGATATCATCCTGTCAGTACCCTTGAGGATAATGGTTATTCTTGAAATTTTCGGGTTATCCGTAACGCCCACGGCAAGGCTCTCTATGTTGTATCCCTTTCTCGTGAACAGCCTCGTTACCTGCGACAGAACTCCGGCGCTGTTTTCAACGAGCACCGAAAGCGTCTGCTGTCTGTATTCCGTATCGGCCATCAGTATTTCAGCCTCCCTTTATCAAGCATTGGTTTTATAATGTCATTTTTATTTACAGGGCATACAAGAAGCCCGCTGCCTCTCTTCTGCGCGCGGCGGAAGGCTGCGGTAAACTCCTCTGCTGTTTTGCACCTCTCGGCTTTTATTCCGAACGCGGCGGCGAGGGCGATATAATCCGGGTTCGCGGAAAGATCCGTCTGGCTGTATCTTCTGCCGCATTTGAGCCGCTGGTTCTGCCTGACAAGGCCGAGCGAAGCGTTTTCAAACAAAACCGTTATTACCGGGAGCTTTTCTCTGCGTTCGGTGCCGAGCTCGTTCATGTTCATGCCGAAGCTGCCGTCGCCCGTGATGTGGACTATCTGCCTGTCCGGGAAAGCGGCTCGCACGCCGAGCGCTGCGCCGAGCCCGAAGCCCATAGCGCCGTAGCCTCCGCTCGTTATAAGCTGCCCCGGGAATGTAAAATCGAACTCGCGGCACGCCCAAAGCTGATGCTGGCCGACGTCGGTGGTTATAAAAGCGTCGGGCGCGAGGCGGCATATTTCTTTTATGATTGTTTCCGGAAAAAGAAGCTGCCTGTCTCCGGGAAGGTGTAAGGCTATATCCTGCAGCCACGCTTCGTAATTGCCGCCGCGGGAGCATTGCTCGCAAAGCTTCGACAGAACGGCTTTTGCGTCGCCCACGATATGATGAGCCGCGCTGATATTCTTCCCGATCTCCGCGCGGTCGATGTCCACGTGGATGAGCGACGCATTCGGAGCAAAAGCCTCAGCGCTGCCGATGAGCCTGTCTGAAAAACGGACGCCGAAGGCTATCAGCAGATCGCAGCTTTGCAGGGCGTAATTTGCCGCGCTGGTACCGAAGACGCCTGCCATTCCTAAATAAAGCGGGCTATCCCCCGGCATCGAGCCAAGCCCCATAAGAGTCGCCGCAACAGGGACACCGTTTTTTTCCGCAAAACGCCGTAGCTCAGGCGCGGCGCCTGAGGATATAACGCCGCCTCCGCAAAGAATAAGCGGCTTTTCCGCGCCATAAAGCATTGATGCAGCCTTATCAAGCGCCGCAGCTCCGTCCGGACGCGCGGAGCTATTTAGGATTTTCTCCCTGTAGGACGGGCTCAGCCGCCCTGTAGAGCCGGCTGTATCCGGCGAAATATATTCGTACTCGGCTTTTTCTGAGGCCGCGTTATTCGTAATATCGATGAGCACGGGGCCTTTCCTGCCCGCGCGGGCGAGAGCGAACGCTTCCCTGACCACGGGCGCTATTTTGTCTGCGGAATCGACAAGATAGCTGCACTTTGTTATAGGCATCGAGATGCCGACTATATCGACCTCCTGAAAAGCGTCCTTGCCCAAAAGCTTATCGTCGACGTTGCAGGTTATGAAAACGACGGGAGACGAATCCATAAACGCGGCGGCTATACCCGTGACGAGATTCGTCGCGCCCGGGCCGGAGGTAGCGAAGCACACACCGGTTTTCCCGGATGCGCGGGCATATCCGTCGGCCGCAAAGGCAGCGCCCTGCTCATGCGCGGTAAGGATATGGCGGATGTCCGCCTTATGCTTATAAAGCTCGTCGTAAACCTCGAGGATGCTAACGCCGGGATAACCGAAAACGGTATCCACTCCCTGCTCCAAAAGGCATTTTATAAGGATTTCCGCACCCCTGAGAACCATCGGGAACCGCCTCGCTTCCGCCTGCGCGCACACAGCGCCATCATAATAGTTTTGATTTTATCACATTACACCGGATATTGCAAAATAAAATATGCCGAAGCAGCGGTTTTGTATATTATTTCAAGCGCGCAGCAAAGGGCAAAACTGAACAAACAAACTCGCGGTATAAGCGAGCGCGTTCAGTTTTGCATTATTCACCCTGTAAAAATCGCCCAATCACGGGCGTAAAACCGAACACGTTCTTCTGAACGTGTTCAATAACCGTCAATACTGAACATGTTTTTATTAATTATTGCAGAATTTTGATATACAAAACACCAGAATAATCTATCTATTTCACATAGACACTAATTTTGCTTTATGTTACACTTAATTAGTGTGAAGTTTTTTCTATTTTATTGAAAATATTAATATTCATCACATGAACCAGAAGGTCAAAAGAGGTGGAAGAATTGTCCCACAAATTTTTCGGTGGAATACATCCGCATGACGGTAAATCTCTTTCTGAAAACCTGCCGATTCAGGTATTGCCCGCGCCGGAAAAAGTATACATCCCGGTTTCCCTGCATATAGGCGCGCCGTGTGAGCCTGTGGTAAGCGTAGGCGACAAGGTGAATTTCGGCCAGCTTATCGCCAGGGCGCCCGCCCCCGTTTCGGCGGACGTACACGCTTCCGTATCAGGAACCGTTTCCGCGATAGAGCCCATGCTTCACCCCAACGGAAAGTTTATAAACACCGTCGTCATCGAAAACGACAGGCTCGATACGCCGGACCCCTCCGTCGTTTCCCACGCGGACGAGATAGCCGCCGACCCTAAGGCGCTGACTGATATAGTGCGCCGCGCCGGTATCGTCGGCATGGGCGGCGCAGCCTTCCCTACTGCTGTTAAAATATTGAGCGGGCTCGGCAAGGTCGACACGATTCTTATAAACGCCGCCGAGTGCGAGCCTTATATCAACGCCGACAACCGTGTTCTCATCGAAAACACCGCTGAGGTCATCGAGGGCATAAGGATGCTCGTAAAGCTTTTTGGCCTCCCCTTTGCCACGATAATTATTGAAGCGAACAAAAAAGCCGCGATAGAAAAACTCAGGGAATTCATCCCCGGCGATAACGGCGACGTTCGCCTTAAGGTCATGAAAACCCGTTACCCACAGGGCGCTGAAAAACAGCTCATCCAGTCCGTCACCGGCAGGCAGGTCCCGCCCGGCGGGCTCCCTGCGGACGTCGGCTGCGTCGTGTTTAACGACTATACCTGCTGGTCCATTCACAGAGCCGTCAAAACCGGGCTTCCCGCCATCGACCGCGTAGTTACTGTCACCGGCCCCGGCATCGGCAGACCCGGCAACTTCCGTGTCCGCGTCGGTACGCCGGTCAGAGAGCTTATCGAAGCCGCAGGCGGCCTTACCGAAAACGTAAACAAGGTCATTATGGGCGGCCCGATGATGGGTAACGCGATTTACGACCTTGACGTCCCCGTTATAAAGGGCACCAACTGCGTCCTCGCCCTGACGGGCAGCGAAGACAAAAGCGTTTCCGAGCCCGCGTGTATACGCTGCGGCAAATGCGTTTCCGTCTGCCCCATGCATCTTATTCCGAATTATTTATATGTATATGAGCGCAAAAACGACCTTGCCATGCTGCAAAAGCTCCATGTGACGGATTGCATCGAATGCGGCTGCTGTACATTCACCTGCCCCGGAAGGCTCGACCTCACGCAGTCGATCAGAATGGCGAAGGGCCGTTTGAACGCCCTGAAAGCAAAGAAATAAAGGGAAAGGAGAGATTATTTTGCAAAGCACTGATATAAAACTCACAGTATCCTCCTCTCCCCATATCCGCACAGACGAGGATACGCGCTCGATAATGCTCGACGTTATCATAGCGCTCATCCCCGCGCTCGCCGTCGCCGCTTATGTTTTCGGCTTCCGCGCGCTGCTTGTTACCGTCGTCAGCGTCCTCGGCTGCGTTTTCTTTGAGGAGCTTTACAGGAAGCTGATGAAAAAAAGCTCCACCATTGGCGACCTTTCCGCCGTGGTTACGGGTATGCTCCTTGCTTTTTGCCTGCCCGCGACGGTTCCGTTTTGGATAGTTCTCGTCGGCGATTTCTTCGCTATCGTCGTCGTGAAGCAGCTTTTCGGCGGCATCGGAAAGAACTTTGTCAACCCGGCTCTCGCCGCGAGAGCTTTTCTGTTCTCGTATCCCGTTGTCATGTCCACCTGGGTCGCTCCTCTTAGCTACAAAAGCTTTTTCAATATCGGCACCGCCGATATAATCACGGGCGCGACGCCGCTTGCCTCCATGTCAGGCTCCGCTCTGCCCTCTGATTTTACGCTTACTCAGGCCTTTTTGGGGCAGATCGGCGGCTCGATGGGCGAGGTTTCCGCGCTCGCCATCCTTCTCGGCGGCATTTACCTTCTCATCCGCCGCGTGATAAGCCCGCGAATTCCCTTGGCCTATCTCATCACCGTAGCGGCGCTGGCTTTCATCTTCCCGCGCGGAAACGACAATCTCACGTGGATGCTATGGCAGCTTTGCAGCGGCGGAGTAATGCTCGGTGCCGTGTTTATGGCAACGGATTACGCCACATCACCCATCACTCCCATCGGTCAGATAATATACGGCGTCGGCTGCGGACTTTTGACAATATTCATCCGCTATTTCGGCGCGTACCCAGAGGGAACAAGCTATGCCATCCTTATCATGAACGTATGCGTATGGCTCATAGACAAAATCGCCCCGCCCAAGCGCTTCGGCTTTACTCGCGAGATGAAAAAGGCCGAAAAACAGAAGCTTAAAGAGGCAAAAAGCGCGAAGGAGGCGGAAGCGTAATGGAAGTGAAAAAATCCCCCTCAATGGCGCGTCTTGTGATAGTTCTCTTCATAATAACGGCGCTTGTCGCCTTCCTGCTCGGCCTTATCAATTACATAACCGCCGACAAAATCGCCGCCAACACCAAGGCCAAGACCGAAGCGGCAATGAGCGCCGTTCTTGCGGCCGATTCCTATGAGGAAGCCCCCTACACGGATGAAACCGGCCTCGTCAGGAAGGTTTTCACAGCGACAAACGGCGGAGAAAACGTCGGCTATGTCGTCGAAGTGTCGCCAAACGGCTTCGGCGGCGAGATAAACCTGGTCGTCGGCATAGGCGCCGACAAGGCCGTGACGGGCATTTCCATCGTAAAAATGTCCGAGACCTCAGGCCTCGGCGCAAATGCCTCGAAAACCGAGTTCCGCGAGCAGTTTGTGGGCAAAAGCGGTACTCTCGCCGTAACGAAGGACGGCGGCGAGATAGCGGCGCTCACGGGCGCCACGATTACCTCCCGCGCCGTAACAAGCGGCGTTAACGCGGCTCTCGCCGCCGTTGACGGACTTTGATAAGGAGGGCGTGAAATGGACTTTAAAAAACAGCTAAAGGACGGCCTCATCGACAATAACCCCGTTCTTGTTCAGCTCCTCGGAATGTGCTCCACCCTCGCTATATCCACTACGCTCTTCAACGGCATCGGCATGGGCGTATCCGTTACTATCATCCTCATCTGCTCAAATATCGTCATTTCCCTTTTACGCAAGGTCATTCCCTCAAAGATAAGGATTGCGGCCTACATCGTAGTTATAGCGGGCTTCGTCACGATAGTCGACCTGCTTTTGCAGGCGTTTCTTCCGGCACTTTCCGAGTCGCTCGGTGTGTTCATCCCGCTGATAGTCGTTAACTGCATAATCCTTGCGCGCGCCGAATCCTTCGCCTCGAAAAACGGCGTCCTTGCATCGGCAGTCGACGGACTCACTCAGGGCATCGGCTACACTATCGTTCTTGTTATAATGTGCATAATCAGAGAATTCCTCGGCAACGGCACCTTCGGCGGCGGTCTTCTCGGCCCGGAGGGCGCGGGTATCCGCATTTTGCCCGCCGAGTATACGACGCTCCACATCATCCTCCCCTTCGGCGGATTCCTCGTTCTGGGCTGCCTCATAGCAGCCATGCAGTACTTTTCCCGTAAGGCCGCCGAGAAGAAGAAGGAGGCGCTGAAATGAGCTTTGCAAGCATAGTTTCCCTCGCTCTGGGCGCCATCCTGATTGAGAACTTTATTTTCTCTAAATTCCTCGGAATATGTCCCTTCATGGGCGTCTCCAAAAAGACGGACACGGCCCTCGGCATGGGCGTCGCAGTCATCTTCGTTATGACCGTCGCGTCTATATTCTGTTATCTTGTCAACGAGCTGCTGCTCGTTCCGCTGAACCTGCAGTATATGCAGACGGTGGCGTACATATTCGTTATCGCCTCGCTCGTTCAGCTCGTTGAAATGTTCCTGCAAAAGATGATACCCTCTCTTTACAGAGCGCTCGGAATTTATCTTCCGCTTATCACAACGAACTGTGCGGTTCTCGGCGTGGCTCTTCTCAATACGCAGAACGGCTACAGCTTCATAGGAAGCGTCGTTTACGGCGCGGCGGGCGGCGTCGGCTTCCTCGTGGCCATCGTGCTCTTCGCCAGCGTCCGCGAGCGCTTGGATGCGACGGGCGATTGCCCGAAGTCCTTTGAGGGCTTCCCTATCGCTCTTGTCGCCGCCGGTCTTATCGCGCTTGCTTTCATGGGCTTTTCCGGCCTCAAGATATAGGAGGGTGCAGAAATGACTAATGTACTTATCGCCGTGGCTGTTCTCGGCATCCTCGGCGCTGTTTTCGGGCTCCTTCTCGCTTACGCATCAAAGGTTTTTGCCGTAGAAACCGACCCGCGTCAGGACGCAATAATCGGTGTTCTGCCCGGCGCCAACTGCGGCGGCTGCGGTTACGCCGGCTGCGCCAATTACGCCGAGGCCGTTGTTAAAAACGGCGCGCCCTGCAATAAATGCGCCCCCGGCGGCGCGGGCGTCGCGCACAAAATCGCCGGAATCATGGGCGTCACGGCTGAAGACAGCGAAGAAATGGTCGCTTTCGTGCGCTGCTCAGGTGGGAACAAAGCCTCCACAAAGTATGATTATTCCGGCATCGATGACTGCGGCGCACTGTTTGCTTCGCTCGGAAACGGCCTTCACTTCTGCGTTAACGGCTGCCTTGGCCACGGAAACTGCGTAAAGGCCTGTAAATTCGACGCCATCCACGTTATTGACGGCGTCGCCAAGGTGGACAGGGACGCCTGCCGCGGCTGCGAAGCCTGCAAGAACGCCTGTCCCAAGGGCATGATAGTCATGATACCCAAGAGCGCCAACTACGCCGTCCCCTGCAATAACCCCGACAAGGGTGCCGTAACGCGCAAATTCTGCGAGGCGGGCTGCATGGGCTGCAAGCTCTGTGAAAAGAAATGCCCCAACGACGCGGTTCACGTCGAGCATAACCTCGCGCTTATCGACTACGCAAAGTGCCGGCAATGCGGCTTATGCTACGAAGCCTGTCCGAGAAACCTTATCGTTCAGTTTTCCGTTCCCGCCGCATCCGCGCAAAAGGCGGAACGTCCCGTCCCCGCCGAGGAAGCATCGGCAGAATAAAAACAAAAACGGCGCTGTCTGACAGATTTTCATCAGACAGCGCCGTAATTATTTATCGTTCACTTCTCGATAATGGCTTCTCCGACCTTGTAAATGTCGCCCGCGCCAACGGTAAGGATAATGTCGCCCTCGCGCGCTTCTTCGCGCAGACGCTGTTCGAGCTTTTCAAAGCTTTCGCAAAACTCCGCGCCGTCGATTTTCGCGGCAATATCGGCAGACGAAATGCCGATCGTATTCTTCTCGCGCGCGGCGTAGATTTCGGCGAGAAATACCTTGTCTGGCAGCATGAGCGCGGAAACGAAATCGTTAAACAGAGCTTTCGTGCGCGAATAAGTGTGCGGCTGGAAGGCGCAGATTATGCGCTTGAAGCCCATTTCCTTAACGGCGGAGAGCGTCGCGCGAAGCTCGTTTGGATGGTGCGCGTAATCATCGTATACCTCGGCGCCGCCGCATTTGCCCTTGTACTCCACGCGCCTGCCCGCGCCGAAAAAGTTTTTGAGGCCCTCGGCAGTCTTCTCCGCGCTTATACCGGAGACTATCGAGGCGGCGATAGCGGCCGTGGCGTCGTATACATTGTGCCTGCCCGTCACGTTAAGAGCAAAATGCCCGTAGAGTTCGCCGTGGAACAAAATGTCGAACCGGCTCGTCTTAGCTATATTGACATTAACTGCCTTGACATCGGCATCCTTATCAATCGCAAAGGTGAGTATTTTCCTTCCCGTAACGCGGGAAACGCAGTCCATAGCGTTCGCGTCGTCCGCATTTGCGATTACCCAACCGCCCTCCGGGACATTCATGGCAAACTTCGTAAAGGAGTCCTTGATGTCTTCGATATCCTTGAAAAAGTCCAGATGATCTTCATCGACATTAAGTATTACTGCTACTGTCGGCGTGAAGCTCAGGAAGGAATTATAATATTCGCAGGACTCCATAACGATAGTGTCCCCCTCGCCGACGCGGTAGCCCGATTTTAAAAGAGGGAGCGTCCCGCCTATCATGACCGTGGGGTCCTTCTGTGCCGCCATAAGGATATGCGTTACCATAGATGTCGTTGTCGTTTTTCCATGGGTGCCGGCGATGCAGATGGCATTCTTATAGGCGAGCATGATAGCACCCCATGCCTGCGTGCGCTCAAAAACAGGTATGCCCGCCGCGCGCGCCGCTACTATCTCCGGGTTATCGTCATGCACCGCCGCAGTCCTGACAACGAACTGTGCGCCGGAAACATTCTCGGCAAAATGGCCGATAGTTACCTTTATCCCGCGGCTTCTCAGAGAAATCACCGTTTCACTTTCATTGGAGTCGGAGCCCGTTATATCAAGACCCTCTCTGAAAAGGAGGTCTCCCAAGGCGGACATTGAAACACCGCCGATGCCGATAAGATGACCTCGGACGCCGGGCTTCATATATTTCATAAAATCTGAAACGTTCATATTGCCTCCAAATTAGGTAGTGTGTTATGCTGATTACGACAGGACAAAGCCGCATGAGCAACTAGCACCCGATTTTATTATTATAATCCTTTGCTTCTCCCTTTACAATAATTATAATCATCATTTTTTCATATTATCACTCATTCTTTTTCGGAGATTATTTATATGCATGATTTCAGCTTCTCGCGGATCGACCCCACCGCCATCCCGAAATATGTAAAGTCTATATTATCAAAGCTTGATGAATATGGCTTTGAAGCCTATATCGTGGGCGGCTGCGTAAGAGATCTTCTTCGCGGCGTCAGACCGCACGACTGGGACATTTGCTCATCAGCGTTACCGGAGGACATAATAAAAATTTTCCGCCGCACCCTCCCTACAGGCATAAAGCACGGAACAGTCACGGTCCGTCATGCCGGCGGCGCTTGCGAGGTAACTACATTCAGGACCGACGGTGAATACGTCGACCATCGCCGCCCCGAAACCGTCGTTTTTGTCAGGACTCTGCGTGAGGACCTTTCACGACGAGATTTTACAATGAACGCGATAGCCTGCGATATTCGAGGCTGCGTATACGACTATTACGGTGGCTTAGAGGATATAAAGAGCGGCACGATCCGCTGCGTAGGCGACGCCGAAACGCGTTTTAATGAGGATGCGCTGCGAATTCTGCGAGCCTACCGTTTTTCCGCGCAGCTCGGCTTTACGCTCGACTATGCGATAACTGTCGCCTCAGGAAAGCTTGAGTATCTTTGCGCCGCGCTTTCGCCGGAAAGAGTAAGCGAAGAACTGAAAAAACTGCTCCTATCCTCAAGGCCGGAGCTTTCACGAAAGCTAATCGAAGTCGGCGCACTGAAACGATATTTGGGAAACATATGCTCAGAAGGAGCTGCGCGCCTTAAAAAGCTTCCTAAAAGCTATGAACAAAGGCTTTACGCTTTATGCGTTTTATGCTCGGTTAACCCCTCCGAAGCAGCCCGCGCTCTGCGTTTGCCGAGAGCTGTTGTAAACGACTTCATTCAAGCGGAAAACGCCGAGTTTTCCGGTTCCGACAACACGGCGTGGAAACGCATCGTTTCCTCACACGGGAAAAAAGCCGCACTGTATGTTGCAGCAGGTCGCTCCATTATCGGGGACAACGCTGCCTATCGCAGCGTAAAGGTGGCGGTTTCATCGGGCGATTGCCTTACGCTGTCGGAGCTCGCTTTTAATGGTTCGGATGCTGCCGAGTGTGGATTTAATGGCAAAGAAATAGGAGCTGTTCTCAAAAATCTTCTTGATTATGTTATTCAGCATCCCGACGAAAACGAAAAAGGTACGCTTACAAAGCTCGCTCTCGAAATGTTCCGGCACTGAAGCGCGCAAAAGGCACATTAAACAATATATATGTTGACATAATCAAGAAAGCGTGGTTAAATATACTATATATAGTTATTATAGTATTAGCCTTGTGTTTCCTTGGTTTTGAGTTAAAGCAGTTATTTGTTTATTTGAGTACGGAGGTTTTCTGCTATGATTCATAAGTATTCTCATGCATTGCTGTCGCTTATCTTAGCGCTGGCTTTGCTCTTTTCTCTTTCCGTTCCGTCTCTTGCGGCGGAGGAAAAATTCAGCGATATCCCCGATGATTATTGGGCGAGCGAGTATGTTTACGCGCTCACCAAGGCGGGGTACTTCTCCGGCTATGCTAACGGCACCTTTAAGCCGGACGGCGTAATCACCTATTGCGAAACCTTCGCCCTGCTCTCCCGCTTTTATTCCCCGAATACCGAAGCGCGCAATCTGATTAATGAAAAGTATCTTTCGGATGTTTCCTCCATCGTACCAAGCTCTCTTTCCTGGTCGTGGGACGAAATATCCATCTGTCTCGCTGCAGGCATCATTTCAATAGATGAACTTAAAACTTTAAACCTTACCGAGCATATCAGCAAAGAAGATTTTTCATTCTATTCCGTCAGAGCCATTCAGCTCAAGGATAAGGCCGCAGAGCTTAGTTCCCGCGAGCTTCCGTTCAAGGACCTTGCCGATATCTCCGAAAAATGCCGCGGTAGTGTTGCTCTCATGTACCTTGCCGAGCTTGTTAACGGCGACGAACTGGGTAATTTTAACCCTAAGTCCGACCTTACGCGCGCAGTCAGCGCGGCAATGCTTTACCGCACGATAAAATACATAAGCGGCCTTAATCTTGATTTTTCCCTCTCCGCTTTCTCCGGCTTCGTCTCGGGGACCGGCATAGTATCCGGCGTATCGGGGAATACTGTCAGAATAATGGCTTATAACGGCATAGTCAGAGAATACTATACGGTGGAAGGCACTGCCGTAAACGTAAACGGCAAGGCCGCAGCCTTCAACGAAGTCTGCGTCGGCGGCAGCGTTAAGTTCACGGAAAAGGACAATATCATCACTCGCGCCGACGTCACGAAGGAAGACAAGGTAACTTTCGTCACGGGAAAGGTTTATTCCATTTCCAGCTTCTCCGAGGGCTCAATAAACATCACCCCCACGGGCGACAAGGTGAATAAGCGTTACTCTCTCCCGAAAACAGGCGCGGTCATTGAGCGTTCCGGCAAAGCAGTCGAGCTCTCGGAGCTCTATACTGGCGACTATGTCGTTCTCACAGTCAAAGACGGCTACGCAACGGAAATCATCGCCTCCGATGATAAGCTCGAGATTTCCGGTAGCCTCAACTCTCTCGTTTTCGGAACGACGGTTGAGCTTCGTCTGACGGACGCCGAGGGAAAAATGTATTACCTTGGCTTCGACATAGCCGCCCTCCCGAAAATATATGTCGCAAACCACGAAATAACCATAGACCAGCTTACAACGGGGACTAAGCTCACTGCCTATTATGAATCCGGCAGCTTCACGAAGCTCGTCGCCGAGGGAACGGAAAACACGCTCACCGGCGTTTTGAATTCCACCACCGAAACCCTCGACGGAACAACCTGGGAGCTTAAAATCGGAACCTCCCTCGTTAAGCTCAGACTTGACGCCAACGTATCCGTTTATAAGGGCAAGAACTCCATCCGCCTTTCCGATATAAAGCTTGGCGACACCGTTACCGTCACGGTATATAATGACCGTATTTCATCCGTTACTCTCGACAGCACCAAGCCCACGACCACGACGAAGCTCACGGGCGAAGTCCTCAAGGTGGACACCTCTGAGCGCCAGATAACACTTCTTGTAAACGATAAGCTCTATTATGTAGACGTTCCAGGCGGAACGATAATCTGCAATTCCGCAAATGGCAAGGAAATCGGACTCAGCCTCGTTTCGCAAAACTCCATCGTCCTTTTATACGGCAGTTACACGGGTTCGACCACTTTCGCCGCAACGCTCGTTATCGTCGAAGCTCTCGCTTCGTGACATTATAATAATCAGGTGATTTTATGGAATTAAAACAACGGTCCGAAATGGATAAAAAATACCTTTGGGACCTCTCTCATATCTTCAAGACCAAATCCGATTGGGAAGCCGCTCTCAAAGAAGCGGAGGCCGCGATTAAGACCATTTCCTCCGTCGCGGGAACTCTCGGTCAGTCCAAGGAAAGCTTCAAGGCAGGGTTTGACGCCGTAATAGCCGCGATGCAGAAGGTAGAGCTCGTCTATCTCTATGCGATGCTGCAAAAGGCCGGAGACAACGGCAGTGACGAATATCAGGATATGGACGGGCGCGCAACGAACCTTTACGTCGCCTTTGGCGCGGAGACCGCGTTCATAGACCCGGAGATTCTCGCCATCCCGCCCGAAAAGCTCGCCGAATTCGTCGAGTACGCTCCCGTGTACCGCCATGCGGTAGACGCAATAACCCGCGCGCGCGAGCACACTCTTGACGCCGAGCGCGAAAAAATGCTCGCACTTCTCGGCGACGC